>Ga0302226_10000407_pt1 | contig 36850 bp, 64 predicted proteins | sample II_Palsa_E3_3_FD_193524 | JGI IMG/M metagenome (GOLD analysis project Ga0302226, IMG submission 193524) | Peat permafrost microbial communities from Stordalen Mire near Abisko, Sweden - II_Palsa_E3_3 | ecosystem: Environmental > Terrestrial > Soil > Palsa > Peat permafrost | place: Sweden...
CGTTGAAGTGGGGGGAGAGGGGGGGGGGGGGAGGGAGCGACAGGGCGAGAGCGAAAGAGGGAGAGCCCGGGGGCGGTTGTTACGTTTAGTATTTGTCGCCGTGTGTGCGCTTTTTTTTTTTATTAGTCTCTTTGTCGGTGGCTAATTTCGGATGGTGGATAGATTGTCACCAGTGTCGTCCTCTGCGCTGGCCACGTCCCGTTTGCTGCCTGTGAAGGGTAAGACGAAGGGCACGACGTACGTGCGTACCACTCATTGCGTCGAATTTTAGTGGCGGCGACGGCGGCTCTTGTTCGCGCACAGTCGACTGCACATGCGCACGGCCATGATGCTGCCTCGTCCGTGCCTGCGCCCGTCAAGCACGACGGCTATGAGGTGCACACCAGCAACACTGGAGGTATGCAGAGCAGGCCTTGACATCTATCGGGATAGTAATGGTCTTTCAAAAAAAAAAAAAAAGAGTTCCTTACGACCACCCTCGACACCATTGTCAACTGGGCCCGTCGCTCGTCGTTTTGGCCCATGACCTTTGGTCTGGCTTGCTGTGCCGTGGAGATGATGCACATGGTATGTCTGTCGCCTTTTTTTTTGTTTGTTTGTTTCGTTATTTGAAAATTTTTTGTTTTCGAAAATTTTTTGTTTTCGATCAGGCTGCTGCCCGCTACGACCAAGATCGCATCGGCATCGTCTTCCGTGCGTCCCCTCGCCAGTCGGACGTCATGATCGTCGCCGGCACGCTCACCAACAAGATGGCCCCCGCACTCCGAAAGGTCTACGATCAGATGGTACATCGTTCGTTGATGGAGGGGGCCGATTTTAAACCAAATCCACTTTCTAGCCTGAGCCCCGCTGGGTTATCTCTATGGGATCGTGTGCCAACGGCGGCGGCTACTACCACTACTCGTACGCTGTCGTCCGTGGATGCGATCGCATTGTCCCCGTTGACGTCTACGTCCCTGGCTGTCCGCCGACTGCTGAGGCCCTTCTCTACGGTGTTCTCCAGCTCCAGAAGAAGATCAAGCGACAAAAGTCGATCCAAATGTGGTACCGCAAGTAGACACGGAAAAGGATGGCGGTGCATAGTCGATTCCTTTCTATAGTTTCTTCTTTTTTTTTTTTTTTTCCTTCTTATCCTTGTGCCTCTTTTTGGCGTTGTACAAAACTTTTCCTAGCTTTACGCTTTAAGAGCAGCGCACTGTTCGTGAAGTTTTCTAGCTTCTGAACGGGTGTGCCTCAGTGTTGAACACATAGGCGTCTAGGGGGATCACGTCGGTTGGGCCAAACAGCAAGTAGAGGTACTTGAGTGTCTCTGCCAAAAAGAAGCTCTGCATGCTGTCGCTGTGTGGCGGCGGGACCTTGGTGACATCGGTGAGGCCCGAGTAAGCCGTCGGTGTCTTGCAGTGCATTTCAATAGCCTCAAAGATCTCCCAACCCCACTCTTGGTACACAGGGTCTCCGGTAACTCGGTAGAGGACAAAGAGCGATTCGATAGTTTCTGTGATATGATATGTACCCAATCAATAAAATCGTTTCATGTTTTTTTTTTAAAAAAAAAAAACAAACTTTTTTACCTGGACGCAAAAAGTATTTGGCGCTCTCGACAGATTCGCTGCCGTCCGAGTTGAAAACCACAATCTCGGGGGCAATGCCACTCGGTGAGCTGTTGTACAGGTACCGGCATGTTTCCTTGACAAGAAACAACTTTATTCAAGCAAGGCCAGTAAAAATAAATTGCTACCATCAGTCTCTTGGCGAGCACGAGATCATCGGGACGGTCGAGGTGCTGGGCTCCAAGGGCGATCATGCCAGGAACAAAGCAAACCAAGTGGTCCATACGTGCACGCAGCGAGTTGCCGTTCAACTCACCGATGTACCAGCGACCCTGTATTTCACCGATCAAGTTGGCTTCGATGGCCTCGAGCGACTCGATATCTATCGAGACTCAGATTAGTACGTGATTTATGCTAGGAGATATTGTCGTACACATCCGCTTGAACTGATCGTCTTTCTTGCCCGAGAGAATGTACTGCTTGAGCAAGTACTCGTAGAAGCTGTCGGCCAGGGCTCCAACAGAGACTTTGTCTGCACAAGGGATTTTAGGTCGGGATTTCGCCGAAAAAAGGCACCTTGCGTGAAAGCCCCAGTGTTTGGGTCAATAAAGACGGGATAGAGCCCGGGCTTGGACTTGCTGGCATTGTCCAGCACGTCCATTGCTTTCTGGACAGTGTCAGCGTAGATCGGCTTGTCGACGAGTTGGGAAAGGTACTTGAACTCGAGCTGGACACTGCCTGCCTCTGCAAGGACACTCGCATGTTTTGTCCAGGCTGCAGCCGACGCAACGCCAGTCGCGATTTTGAGCTCGTTCAGCGGGATGCCTGTGGGTGTCTTAAACGCAGGCAGCAATAGGACTGCCAACTCCTCGGCCTTTTGTAGCAGGATCGGATCTGGTGACAGGGTAAACGCGCCCAGCAGCCCACCTAGGTATCGGATGGTCGTCTCGAAGACGGATATTTTCTTGTCCTAAAAATTATTTACAGTAAATAGCATCCTCAACAACAACAACAATAACAAAAAACACTACCACATCGGCCGTGAAGTCAATCGTTTCGACGTGCTGCAGGGCGCGTCTGTACTCTGCATTCAGTCCCATCAATATGAGCGTATCGAGTGCGTCGACAAGGGTCACACCCCATCCATTCCAACTGCACTCATGAAACATTGAAAAAAAAAAAAAAGATCATTCAGTCAGATACCTGTCGTTGGTGCGGTTTGTGTCGGGTCTGACTTCGTCGTGACCAAACGCATGCTTTTCATAGCCAGACCAGGCATGTTGCATCGCACGACGGATGCTCTCTTGACGCGACTTATTTATCTCATCGACCGGCGCGGGGGCGTCTGCAGTGACTTTTTCGCTTTCAACCGGAACCTGCTGGACCGCCTGCTGTTCGTCGACGGCAGGCAAACCATCAAGGATGGGGCCTCGCCTGGCCCAGCGGTCGCGCGCCTCGGTCAGCGAAACTGGCGACTTGCGCTTGCTCTTTGGATCGACAGAGCCCTCCAGGGGAGGATTGCGGGTAGGGAGCATGTCGCGGGGTGACCTGCCTCCTCCAGGCTTGGCGGTGCGCGTCGCTCGTCCATCCTTGCCCTTGGTAGTGGTCACCTCCTCCTCCGTCTCGTTCTCGCTCTCGATCGCATCACCGGAAGGCGTGAAGATCGATGGAGCGCGCCCAACCTTCTTGTCGCCAAAGAGTCCCCTCTTGCCCAGATTGGGCGCCTGTTTCGCCGCCGGGTCGTCGTCCTTCTCGGCTGCTCTCCCTCGAGGCGGCGGTCTCCGCTTGTTTTCTGGCGCCAGGTGGCCGTCGCCGTCGCTGTCGACGCTGTTGATGTTGTTGATCATGTTGCTCTCTTGCTCTTGCAGCGATTGCTGTTGCTGTTGCAGGATGTCTGTGTCTAGTTGCCCCACCTCGCCGCCGTTCGTGATGGGAACAAACGACCATGTCAGGACCAGGCCAATCAGCGCAACGCCCGCGAGCACAAACATGAGCTTGACGAGACTGACCGCACGAGCAAACGTTAGTGCCATCGTCTCTCTCTCTCTCTCTTTGCACTACCTGCCGCGGCTCTGTGCAAACGAGCGAACATGCAGCTGCACCTTCTTCAGCAGCTTTCTCTGGTTGGTCGTGAGGAACGATGTCCTGTTTTTAGGGTACGTCAGTGCGCTGCTCTCGAGCATACTCGACCACCGTACCATCCGGGAGTCCCATCCGTGTCGACCACGGCGGATAACGGCCTATACTGGCCCTCGGCCGTCTTGTAGTACTGGGGCAACATCACCTTCACCACAAATTCTTAGTCGATAAAAGCTAAGCTTTCGACTAAGCTTTATGCTGCTGGTTTTTTGGGGGTCCTAAGTCAGGGCCGCCTCGCTCTGTTTGCGCGTGTGTGCACCGTCCTCTTATCTCCCTGGTGAACACTCACGCCCCCTTCTTCTCCACTCCCTCGCGCTCTCTCTGGCGCACGCCACATCGTTCCATCGACTTCTCTTTGTGTGGTCTCACTGGATCGTTCTGTCGCCTTCCTAGTCCAATCGCTCCAACGAACTGAATTCATCAGGCACATATTTTTTAATCCGATTTCTTTCTTCTTTCTTTCTTTCTTTCTCTTCAGTTCATCATCACTGGCGCAGTCGACTAAGATTTGGCGAGGGTTACTAACCGACTCTCGCAGTTTTTTTTTTTTGATGACTCTGCGGAACGAGTACCTGGAGGCGTACACGCGGCGGATGCGGGATTCACCACCCGATGTGCACCGCTTTTGCGACCCGCAAGTGCCCGAAGAGAGGCGGCGTGAGCTTGTGGCCTGGATCAGGTGGACTGTAAGAGAGAGAGGCTTTTCCTCATGTTTGTGACGCTGTGCTTAGGTCCATCGACGACCCGTCCTCTGGCCAGTACCTGCAGATCCGCTACGCCATGTCGGTGCCCAACGATGCAGCCCTGGAGGCCGTCGCTGAGCTGAAACGGCCGGTCGTGTCAATGGCCAGTGGGTTTGGGTAACCCTGCGATGGAGCGTGCATTGTCCATTCTGACCTGTTCTGCGCGCGCAAAGAGCAGGTACTGGGAACACCTGCTGCGACTGCGTGGTGTGGACGTACAGGCCTTCGACATCAACGCAGATTCGCAACATTTCCACGACATGTCGTACTTGAGGCCAATGAAGGGAGACCCTTCTGTTTTGCAGCGCGATGAGTTTGCCGATGCCGTTCTTTTTCTCGCATGGCCCGATGGCGACGGTTTGTACTCTGTCTGTTTCATACGTGCATGCGTCCGATTGTGCCGTTACAACAGAACACAGCAAGGTTTCTGACGAGTGCCTCAAGTACTTTCGCGGGCCGTCGATCGTCCACGTAGGAGAGCTCTTTGGCGAAACCGCAGGCGAGAATCCGTTTGGGATGAGCACCAACTACACTTTTCAGCTCGATGTACGTAGGATCCTGACGACTCAAAGTAATCAAGAATACATGCTGATGTAATCGATCGCAGTTGATCAAGACCTTTCGATTAGCACGGCGCGTCGATCTACCACGCTGGCCAGGCCATCGGGACTCTTTGACCATCTGGAACCGGACGAGCACGCCCGTCGTCTGTGGCGATGGCCCAACCAAGTTTGTTTATTTTTAGTTTTTTCCATGACAGTTTTATTTTCTTTTTAAAAAGCGCCTGGATGCGTTTTACATGAAAATCTGTGAGGCAAAAGGCAGAAAGGGAGAAACTCATGCGTGCACGCAGGGAAAAATAAACTGCAAAAAAATTTTTTTTCCTTCAGTTTTCTTTCAGATCGTGCCTTCCTGGTAAAGCCGCCGCGTGACCAATTTTTTCAACCGAACCGGCGGGCATGGCGGACGACAACGATACGCAGCTGATTGACGGCAAGGACGTGGACGGCGAAGAGACGAACGAGTACATCCCCACGAGCACGAACCTGGCGTACGGCGTCGGAACGCTGCCCCAGACTGGTATGCCTTTTTCTCAAGATACATATCTGTGAGCTATCTGTGAGCTATCTGTGGTTCATTATGCAGCATGCAGTGTGGGGCTGTCTGTTTTTTTTTTGGTTGGTTCATGATGCACGGTATGTTAACCTTCTTTTTATACACTTTCCGCTTGGCAGCCAACAATGTCATTGGCTTCTTCCTCAACAAGTTTTTGCTCGAGACGGTGGTGATCCCGCCGTCGTACGTTGGAACGGCGTTGCTTGTGGCCAAGCTGTGGGACGCGGTCACGACTCCGACCGTGGGGCTGCTCTCTGACCGCACCAATTCCCCCCTCGGCCGCCGACGACCGTGGATGCTTTCCTTTGGCCTTCTCGTCGGCATTGCCTTTGTCGCCCTGTGGCTCGTCCCGGTCGACGCCACGGCCGAGCAAAAGTTTGGCTACATCTTTGTCATCCACTGCCTCCAACAATCGATCACAACCGCCTACTACATACCCTACGCCGCGCTCACGATGGAGGTGGCGCGTTCAATCAAGGCCCGCAACGTCCTCACCCAGTACCGCTTCTTCTCGGGTGGCATTGGAGCAATCGTCTACGTCCTCTTTATGGGCATCCTCACCATGCGCTCAAACGACTCGCTCCGCTCCTACCAGCTCACCGCGATCCTCATCGCTGTTATAATGACTGCGGGCGCAATGGTCTGGTAAGCAAGTCACAGTTCCCCTTCTAATTTTCTGACCTTTTGTCCCACCACACACACACACCCCCAGTGTCACCTTGGTCCATGAAACCTACCGCCCTGCCATCGAGACCGCAAAGCCACAGTTTGTCTTCTGGAAGTCGGGCCTGGAGGCGATCAAGAACAAGGATTTCGTGTGCATTGTCGCCGCCACGGCGTGCGTCTGGCTCACTCTCCAACTGATCCAAGTCAATTTGCAACTCTACGTCAGCTACTCACTGCTCCTCCCCGGTATTATCTGGCAACACTGATCCTTTTACACCTTCTGACATACACACGCTCGCTCACAAAAAAGACCAATTCACCTACGGCATTCTCGTCGCCCTCATCCTGGGATCGTTCTTTGTGCCCGTCGCACGTTACATCAACGGTACCTTTGGAAAGAAAGTCACTTGGGCTGTCGGCATTTTCTGGGTCTGGGCATTCTCTCTGGTAACGCCGCCCCCCTTTTTTATTTTATTTCTTCTTTCTCTTACAACTCGTCTACGGCCCCGTTAGACGGCCTACTTTTCGCCCGCCAACTCGGTCGCTGCTGTCTACATCATCTCAATCGAGTTTGGCTTTGCGGTCGCCGCTCTGCTCTTCGTCCCCTGGACCATGCTTCCCGACGCAGTCGACCTCGAAGAGATCAAAACTGGTGAGCTAACCAACTGTACATTCTTCTGATTTGTGGTTAAAAACAAAAATTTCGGGCAGGCGTTCGTCAAGAGGGAATATACTTTAGTTTCTTTGGTCTCTTTGAGCAGATCGCCACAGCTATCGGCATTGCCGTTAGCAACTACGTGCTTGCTGCTTCCGGATACGACTTTGGCAATCCCGACAACCAAACCGAGGTAACAAACTATCATTTCAGTTCTGCATGCTCAAAAAAGAAAATTAATTAAAAAAAAAATTTTTTTTTCCCAATGTAGGTTGTGGCCCCTACGATTCGCAACATCATTTCCTGGGCTCCCCTCTGCCTGGGCACGTTGTCACTCGTCCTTGTCTACTTCTACCCCATCAACCATACTGTCGAAGTGTCGATCCAGGCGCGTCTGCGAGAAGCTCGTCGCAACCGAAAGTCGGAAGGTACCGGAGGCAGCTCACTTATCCTCGTGAGCGCGTCTACCCAATCTGCTTGAAGAAAGATAAAACATAATACTCGTTCTATTTTGTTGTTTCCTTTTTCGCTTTTTTTCTATACCAGATTTACTCTGCCACCTTTTCCCTTGTATTCTGATGATGACCTTTTCCTCCTCGAGTTAATTTTTTTACACTTCAAGCTACATCGTAAACATCACTTTGGCAAACCGAGACCAAGCTGGCTCTCGATGCGGGCTAGCTTTGCTTCGAGATCGGCCAACTGGGCTGCCTTGCCGGGTGATTTGGGTGGCTGCTTGTCCTCGAGCGCGGAGCCTGGGTCGGAATTCGAAGCGGATGTGTCGTCGTCAGGGAGGGCGATGATTCCACGCATCATGCTCGAGAGGTCCTCCCACTCGACGTCTTCCTGGCTTAGCATCTGCGAATTGGGCTCTGAGAACGTGAGCGACTCATGGTCGGCCGAGGAACCGGGGGCGCTGCTGCCTGAAATGTGCATGTCCATGGCCGTGTCAGAGACGGGGTGGCTGGCGTGGAAGTCGGTCTGTTTGGCGGCGATCGAGCGGGCGAGGCCGAGGTCACGGTAGAGGCAGTTGATAGCCGTCTGAACACCGTTCTCCTCGCGGATTTGGTTGCCCAGTTTTTTGGCGCCCTCGATTATGTTGATGTTGGTCGTGATGGCAACGAGCGCGTTCGTCAGGCTGTCCACCGTAAGTGTGGGCACCATCACACCGACGTTGAGCTTTTGCACATGCTGGGCCCAAAAGTGTTGGTCGCCAAAGAAGGGCTTGATCACCGTCGGCAGGCCGGCACGGAGACCGGCAGCGGTTGTTCCCGCACCACCTTTTTTCAATAGATGAGCGAAACAAACAACGAAACAACAACAAAAAAAAAAAAAGCGAAAGTACCGTGGTGAACAACACCGTCGATGCGTTCAAACAGCCAGTCGTGCGGGACAGAGTTCATCGGGAAAATGAAATCGGGATAGACGCGCGGCGGAGGCGGCGGGGCACCTCCGGCAGCAGCAGTGGACCGCCCAGACCAGCCCTTGACAAGGATGGCCTTGACTCCCGCGCGGCCAACGGCCTGGACGATTGTGTCTGTCATGTTCTCGGGGTCGTCGACGACAATCGAGCCGAAGCCAATGTACACGATCTTTTTCGACTTGTCTGCCAGGAACGCCTCCAGCTCGGCTGTCGGTTGCCAGCCGGGGTTGGGATTGTCGAGGAAGAAGAAACCGCAGATGTGAACATGGTCGGCCCAATCGACGGGAGGTGGAATGAGTCCTGGACTGAAGCAGTTGATAACAGGCGTCATTGCATCGTCCTTGTACGAGATAGCCGGCTGAAAATCAAATTTGTTTTTTATTTTTATTAATCCGAAAGAGGTTTAAATACGATATGCAGCTCCCTCACTCGCCAGTGGTTGATCTTGGCCTTGAGGACGTTCCACAGCACCGTGTCAAAGGCGACATGGGTCATGTAGTTGACAGTGCCCACACTGGATGCGGACGTGATCAGCGGCTGCGGGAAATCCTGTGTGCGTGTAAACGGGAATGGGCAAATGTAGTAGAATGGAACACCTTTTTTGTTTGTAAACGAGCCAACATCAGGCTCCTTTCACATAGAGAAAAGCAACTCACCCAGTGCCTCTGCAATGTGGAAACCAGCGAACGAGTACGGCGTGGCAATGACTGCGTCAGCGCCTTGAACAGCGGCCCAGCTCTGCGAGAGCAGTTTGTCAAACCACGAGTAGAACGTCTGCAGACCCAAGCGGATAAACTCCTTGCTAAAGATCGAGTGTTGGGTCATCAACTCCAGCAGCCTACAAACAATCGCATAAAGAATTTAAAGAGACACCATGGGATGAGTACGTACTCGGCGGGGTTGCCAGCAAGCTCGTGGAATTTGATGCCGTGACTCTCGATCCACGGTCCAAACTCTGCATGCGTGGCAATCGTCACAGAGTGATTTTTGGCCATCAGACCCTATCCCAAAAGGTCAACTTTTTTTTTTTTTTTTTTAAAATTATAAAAAGAAAGAGTACCTTGGCGAGGGCAACCAGAGGCTGAACATCACCTCGCGAACCGATAGTGAGCATGACAATGCTTTTGGGCAAGTTCTTTGGCACCTCAATCTCCTCTCGTGCTGTCAGAGTGACCTTGGCAAGCTCTCGAAGTTGATCCTGATTTGGTAGCACGGGGACATCGTCCTTGCGGTGGGGGATCGACGACACGCCTGGGTCCCTTTCCGGTTCATGGTCCGTCTGTTGTCGTAGTCATTAATAAATAAATAAATAATAGCTCTTGAGATTTGATACCACGTCAAGGAGACTCTTTAGGCGCAGGTGGAACGTGTCGCGCTCGCCTTCCGACATGAAAGAAAACTTGAACTGAAGCGAGTGATGTCAATACGTGAGAGGAAACAACAATACATGCAGTACTTGAGATTGGGCATTGAGGATGATGACCGCATAAGCGTAAAAGAGCGTGGCGCCAGTTTCGACCTTTTGAATGGACGAGAGCTTGACTACGACTTTGTCAATCAGCGGTGGGGGGCTCTGGCAGTACACGCGCTTCGTGGTGAGGAAGAGTTTGGCTCTGGCTACATGGTTTCCCAAATGCACAGAATATTCTGATATAATATAAAATAAAAAAGAATAAGGACATTACTTTTTTAGCAAGGCATACTGCCAACGATTTTCTCGTCCGCGGGAATGGCGAGCTCTCGATGCACAGCATCCACATCCTCCTCAATGGGGATAAGGTAGCGGACAGTTGCAAACAGACCCGACAAGACGTAGGTTACACCAAAGCCTTGGAACCACGAGCCGCCCCCGTTCGGCTCACTTGGCAGGTGGCTGTACCAAAGATAGTAGGTTGACGTTCACGATCTGAAGAGGCAGATTTACTTACGTGACTGCCTCTTTCTTGACAGCGTTGACTCGCGGTGCCGCAGAATGGAGAGATTGAATGTGCTGCAGCGTTTTGTCGACGTCGCGGAAAAACAGAAAGTACAACTAGAGTTTAAAATGATATGCCAATCAATGTTGAGACTTGACATCAGCATCATAATACATCGTTGATGACGTTCACCGCGTCGATTTCGCTCGTCTCGACGGTCTGTACGAGTAAAGCCTTGTTCAAATTGGCCACCGGTACGACAGAGGCCTCGTTGACATCACTCCAGCAAAGTTTGAGCTACCGAAACCCGCATTAAAATACGATAGAACAATGTTTTGCAACATACTTTCATCGAATGGTCCCCTTGCCGTAGCTGCACGAGTGTTGCGTCAATCACGTTGTGCCTATTTTTTCAAAGTGTTCAAGTAAAGGCTATAACCATACGCTTTTTTAATACCATTCTTGCAAGGATGCGGCAGAGGTGGCAATGAAATGGTACCGAACGTCGACGCCCACAAGATCAAACTCGTACTGTGACGTTGCTGGCGAGCTGTGGACGTGAACATGGAGGATGTTCCGGAGGTCGATGGCACCCACTGGCTGGAAGAGGTTTTGCGCATTGCGGTAGTAGGACAGCACACCATCCTCCAAGATGCACCACCACAAGAAATTGAACGACGGCGCCTTGCGCGACAGCTTGCGGACGTAGCCCATCTTGGTGGGTAGAGGCTATGACGGTGAGAAATTAAGCGTGATAAATTTTATTATTCATCTCCCTCAGGGTAAAGCAGGATACCTTTGCCGACCTGCTCGCGAGGAACAGCAGGTGCTGGTCCGTGAGATACATGTATCCTTGGATGAGGATGTCTCGCATCATCCAGCACGAGTACTCTGCATTGCATTTGTTAGCATTACTTTGTGTCATCCAGGTCGCCAAAAAAAAAAAAAAAAAAAGACCTTCTTCAAAGTGTTCGTCAGGACCCAGCTGGAACTCTCGGCGGACCTTCTCTGCCAGTGCACTCGCCTGCCACGACTCGACCCGTCTCAGCGGTCCTGCAGCAGCACCAGAGGCTGCCGATGATGACGCCGACGATGAAGTGGTTTCTGCCGTGCCCTCCACGTTGGCCGTTGCTGACACTGTCACACTGGCATGCAGTGCAGGGTTGAGGTCGCTGAGCGTGTCGGCCGCACGTGCGTCGTCGCTGCCGTTGGCGTTCATGGCTGGGTTCATTGCGTTGGTCTGTTTTGGTTCGTGTCACCAAACACACACGCAATAGGGAAAACAAGGGGTTCATCAGTGTCACCACGTGAGTCGAGTGAGATCGCAGAGAGGGAGCGAGAGAGCGAGAGAGCACAAGCAGAGAGGGGAAAGAGGACAGTACCATGCTGTTGAGGAACGACATGAGCACGTTGGCCGAGGACGCCTGCGAGGACGCCGCATTGCCGCCACTGGCTGCGTTCACGTCATTGTCGTCATAGCCGGCTATCTGCGAGTACGAGCCCGCGGTCCGTCTTTCCATTTGCTTGCGCGTGTGCACTCCACCCCCGCAAGCCGTCTGCGTCTCCGTCTGTATCTCACGAGAGCCCGTTAGAGCAGTAAGTGCAAGCGGCAGAGTGTCAGGGCCGCACATTCAACAAAATGGGTGCAGGGCAATCGTCCACGGCGTCAACGACGGCTCTGCAGCGCGCCCTAACCAACGGCGACTGGGAGGCGGTCGACAAGCTGCTGGGCCACCTGCTGACACCTGGCGGCGGCAGCAGCGGTGCCGCGACGGCAGAGGGCGCGCCCCCGCCAGTGCCGGTGGTGACCGAGCTTGATTGGAACGCGCTGGATGCTGACCAGCGTTCGCTGCTCGTCCTGATTGTGCGCTCGCCCCTGGACTTTGTCCACAAGGAGAGACTGGTGAGGCTCGTGGCGTCGCGAATGAGTGAGCACACGCTCGACCAGGAGGACCGTCGTGGCTGGACGGCGCTGCACTACGCCGCCAAGCACGGTGCGTAACAAATCAGCCATTGACTCGTGCTGATCCCCCTCCCAAAAAAAGGCCAACTGCTCATGGTCAACGTGCTGATAGAGCTGCACCTCAACGTGTTTGCGCAGGACGTGTCGGGCCGCACACCCCGCCAGGTGGCGCAGGAGAGCGAGCACCTGCTGACGTCGGCGTGCATGCAGCTGCTGCACAAGGCCGAGGCCGCCGCGCGTGCCCGCATGGAGGCCGACCTGGGCCGCGAGGCGCCCGAGGAGGACGCTCTGCAGCCGTATAGTGTCAGTGTGGCCCGCCGCGTGGTCGCCGCCGGGCACACGCTGGACCTGACCATTCGCGCGCCTGTCACGCATTCCGATGCCGACTTTCTCCAGGTGTACGTGCCCGCGTTCGAGGGCAGCTGGAACCTGCGGGCGCGGATGGGATCGTACGTGATCGTTCCCCAGGGCAGCCCCGTCAAGGTCGCCATGCCAATCGGGACTGTGCCGGCCGGCAGCACCCTCCGCGTCCTCTACATGCGCAGCGACCTGGAGATGGCCGTGGCGGCGTCCGACCTTATCGCCGTCGTCGATCCCGTCCTGCTGGGTGCCGCAGACGACTCTGACTCTCTCTTTCCCTGGCCCTCGAGCAGCGCAAAAGGTGACAGCAGTAACGGAGGCAGCCTCAGCAAGATGCGGCGCGCCAAGTTCCCCTGGACCATCGGCCCCATGGAAGTGCCCGATATGGAGCTCCTGCTCAAAACCAACCGCTTGCTCGAGATTAAGCTCGCCGCGCTCCTCAAGGACCGCAAGGCCTTTGTCGTCGGCGCGACCGCCTTCAAGGACAAACACCCCGAGCTCTTTGCGCCGATTACGTCGGATTCGTCCTTGGGCAAAGAACCAGAGGCGCCTGTGTCTGCTCCAGTTGTTGCATCCGACGCAAGCCCAGCGGCAGCACCAGGTCCTGCCAGCGCGCCAGCGACCGTGCTGGTGAATGACCCGTTGGCCGACGCATACCCCGATCTTGCAAACATAGCGCTCGAAGAGCTGCCATACCTGGACAAGGTGCGTTCCAAGCTCGTGCCCACGTTTGTCAGCGACCAGCTCTTCTGGCTGCACCTCCTGCACCACATCAATGACGTCAAGGAGACAATCATCCGCGTGGCCACGACGGCTGTCAAATCGCCGACCGCAAAGAGCAAGAGCAATGTCCCTCCACCGATTCCCGCACCCGTGATTGCCGCCCCTTTGGCCTCAAACGCTACAGCGACTGCCCCCATTGTGACCGCAGCCGCCGCCAAGGCCACCGTGAGCGAGCCCCAGCCTCAGCAGCATCCGGAACCAGAGCCGGCGCCACAAAAAATTATCCCGCTCGACCAGCTTTCCACTGCCGACATCGTCGCCCTCGTCAAGGAGGACAGGGTCAAGGCAATCTCATTCGAATGGCAAAACAACCTCGACGAGGCACTCGAGCTCCTCAGCACGTACCCAAACCTGGATGCGCTCCGTTTCAAGGTGAGTCCAGTCATGAATGCACAACTATCTAACGATTTCAAAATATCAGCTCGTCCCGGGCCGCATCAATGAAATGCTCTTCTGGAAGGCCATCTGGGCTGTGCGACCTCCCCCTGCGAACCCTGTTTAGATTTTCGTTTTCTCTAGGATCTCACAAAGTTTGTTTTTATTGGCTGCACAAGAATAAAATTTTATGGAGGACCAAAAAAAGTCTCCCTTAGCCGTCCACACGGGGAGGAGTTGGAGTGACACTGGGGTTGGAGCCACTGGTGTCTTTATTTCCCGGGTTGTCAAAGTACCTGTTTTTTTTTTGAATTTGAGAAAAGAGATTGTATTTTTTTTTTTAAATTACGATACATTATCAGGAGGAGGACGACCATTGCGAGGAGTGTCACAGCACTGGTGATGGACACCATGAATGAGTTTGTTCGGAACTTGCCTGTCTCGTTGAACTGGAAAAACATGAAGAATCGTATTGACGACACGAACCCGTAGACAACGCCCAGGAGGATCATCACGAGCGCCAGCACCTCAGACTCCTTTGTAAAGATATGCATGATGGACAAGCCCAGCGAGATCATCCCGAGCGAAGTGCGCACCCACGCCATCTGCGTCCTTTGGTTGGCTAATTTTTTTTTTTTTTTTTTTTTTTTTGACTTTGCAAAATGTTTTTTTTAATTTTGACCGTACAAGTCGTGTCCTGGGTGAAATCGATCGACAGCGGCATCGCCACGAGCTCTTCCTCATCGTCATTGTCGAGCACACCGGTCCCATTCCCGCGCGTTTTCCGCTTGTCTCGCCCGTCACCAGCAGCATCAGCGTCCTCCTCTGGTTCGTCCACAATCGCTTGGTCATTCTCGTACTTGTCCAGCTCGAACGCTGCATCATCGTCTTCGTCCGTTTGTTTCAACTGATTGGATTGGGGTTAATAACGTGTTTCAATACATTCCGGACGGTACTCGCTGGTATTTCGCAGCGTTTGCGGCCGACGCCGCCGCGAAGAACCGACCAGCCATTTACAGTGTTACGGCCCTATTTTTTAAATCCGTCATCATTGTTGTTCGACGAATGGGGCGCCAGGGCCTTTCCACGCGCACTTGGCGCCATTCGGCTATGGTCGTTTTATTTTCCGCCGTCGCCGGAGTCTTGGCAGCCGCGCTAGGAGCAGCCGCCGCAGCAGCAGCAGCAAGCGCAAGTTCTGCATCAAGCATCATGTCTCAGCTCGAGGACAGCTTTTCTGTGGGCGTGGACTGGTCACAGGCGTCGCTGCACACCGCCCTGGCGTTTATAGTCCTGTGCCCCGTCTTTTGGAATGTCATGGCCAGGTGCGAGCTGCGCTGGCAGTTGCTGTCGCGTCAGATCGGTATCGACAAAAAAAACTAAAAAAAAAAAACGTACACGCAGCGCTGATGGCGCAAACTAGGGTCACCTGTGGACGCGTGCTACGCACTTGCCGCAGTCGTATTTGGCCTGGGATTCGTGCGAGACTACCTAGTCGATGTGGCCATGCGTGAGCAGCCCTCCTTCGAGCTCCGCGTTTTGGACGTTGTGCCTGCGCACTCGTTTGCCCAATGTCTCGTCATCGTCGGCACGCTTCTCGTCCTCTCGAGCTTCTATCGTCTCGGTGTGACAGGTACTGCAGTGCTTATTTTGTGTGTGTACTTAAACGATTTGCAGGAACGTACATGGGCGACTACTTTGGAATCGTCTTGGAGGAGCGAGTGACGTCGTTCCCTTTCAGCATCATGAACAACCCCATGTACAACGGGAGCAGTCTGATCTTTTTCGGCCTTGCTCTCCTGTAATTTTTAATTTAAAAAAAAAGAATTTTCTGGCTTTGCAACTAAATAATACATCAGAAGGAGAAGCATTGCTGGCATCTTCCTTGCGGCGGTCGTTTTCCTTGTCTATCGCATCGCGGCCAAGGTCGAAGAGTATGCCTATTTTTCATTTTGTATCTTGCGTCTCAATAGCCCACCATGTCAGACCCTACACAGACCATGTCTACGCGTCCAAGAGCAAAAAGACCGCGATCGCCGTATCAACTTCGCCGCCGTCGTCCCCACCTTCCACACCGATCAAATCCTCGTCGGCGACTTTGTCAACGTCCCCGCGATTCTCCCTTCAGCAGCAGCAGCAAATTCCGTTTGGCATCAGCAAGACAGCCGACGCAGTTTCCTCGTTTAGCCCAAAGCATCTGGTCACCAAAACGTCGCGCGCGTTTGGGGCCTCCAAGTCGTTCCTTCACTCTGCCGCTCTTTAAATTTCTGCATAATAGATATACCCCCAACACCCCTGCCAATGTTTTACATGTACCATGTTGCTCCCATGAAGTCAAGAAGAAGAAGAAGAATGACCAACTCGTTTTACGATTACAGAGTTCTCGTTTATGCGACCTCAAAGCCATGGCTCCTCATGCACGCCTTGTGTGCCTCGATGAGACCCGAGCAGTCCTTCTCGCCCTTTTCGATCACGCACTGGTCGCGTTCCTTCTGCAAGAGTCATGAGGGCGCGCGGGAATGATTAGTTCAGCCGGCGCCAACGACGACCAGAGGACACGCGGTCTGTCGTCATCTCTCTGGCCGTTTGGATTTCCATCAATACCTTGGTCTCAGGGCATGCACAGCACGGCTTGAGCTTCTTGGGTGTCTCCACAGCAGCCGCTGCTGCTGAGGCAGGCTCCTTTGCGGCCACGACGACGGACGACTCGGCAAGAAGTGGCATTGGGTAGAACACTTTGGAAAGTGTGGCTGATGTCGAAATCGTAAGACTCCTTGTCCAACAACGCGGCGATACTAACCGACGGCTGCATCGGCCGATGGAACAGGGAGGGGAACGCATCCATCGTGGACCCACCGGGGTACAAAAAGGACTTTGAATACGTACGACGGTCTAGAGACTGCACGAGAGGCACTCACGTTCATACGTTTTGCAGAGCGAAAGCAAGGCAGGAAGCAGTGCAATGGCCGGCCAGAAGGAGGATGCTGGGCTGGCCAAGCTCAAGATGAAGAAGGGATGGGAGAAGGTCACCCAGGTCGGCCAGAGCATCCCGATGACGCTGTTCATGATGTGGATGACGGGCAACAACGTGCAAATCTTCAGCATCATGATCACAGTCATGACACTGTACAATGCCGTCGTGGGCTTCACGTCTGTAAATGCCGGTGCGTTTCGAAAAGCCCCATCCCCCTTTTTAAAAAAAAAAATTTTTTTTGTCAGGTTTCGAGAAACTCGAAGGGGCTGGCGTCAATCTTACGCCCCAGAAAATTGCCTTTGCATTCTTGCAGCTCGTGGTTATTTGCATCGTCCTGTGGAAGTGCCAAGGGATGGGTCTCCTACCCACATCAACGTCCGACTGGCTGTCGTTCATGCCACCCAAGTTCAACCTGGAGACATCTTTGCCGGCCATCCTCATCCCGTGAACAACTTTGTTGTTGTTGTAAAAGTTTAAAAGAGATATTTGACCGAGGACAGCAGCAATTACATATTATCCACAGCAGGTGCGGAAACACTAGTGATACGAGTCGAGCGCATGCTGTTGCTCCTCGATCGTACTCTCAATCTTGTTGAAGGCATTCTTGGCAGCAGAGACAAACTTTTGCTCGCTCTCGACAATCTTCTCGTCAATCTCGACGTGATACTTGACGTACAGGGGGTGAAGGACACGGTTGTAGATGGTCTCTGCGCCTCTGTTGGTCTTGTTTAGAGATCCAAGAATAAAATTTTTTAAAGAACTCTACCGGGACATGGGGTGGAAGCAGTAGACAAGGGCGCCGAGTTTGACCCAGTAGTACATGGGCAGCCACGAGAGGATCGAGTCTGAAAAGTGCTCTGCAAAATTGATGCAAGTGTACACGGTCCAGTACGAGAGCCATTGCTTGGTTTCTTTCTCATCTTGATTCTAATTTTTTGTTGTCGTTGTTGGGCAGTCAGCCCATCTTCAGCAAGGCGAAATGCCTGTACCTCGATGGCCTTGATCGACTGGTAAACCGGGTACGTGGCACCGACAATATTCACGGCCAGCGAGGTTGTGCGCTTTAACACTTGCCAAAACGCCATTGCGGCGACGAGGCCCCCCGCTACTGACCAAAACGCTGGTGCGATCCCAGTAGACTGCATAGACACTGTATTTTTAAAACAACGCCCTTTGGCATGGCTTCTGCTCGATTTACCTGATGTAACTTGAGCGCCAACGGAGACTGAAAGTAGCTATTTTTATAAATTTCTTAGAACAAACCTCCGACGCAACGAACTGGGCGTACCCTCGCTCGATGTCGTTCAGCAGAGGCGCGTAGCGACTGCGCAGGAGTTGCCATGTCTTGAACGAGGATGACGGCACCGCCAACTGAACAACAAAGCCAAAGGCTCAGCAAAAAACAAACGTGACATTGAAAGAACGTGAATCTTTTTTTTTTTCACCTCAATCTTGTCCAGCACACTGTCGATGATGGTCGACGGCCGCACGAGACCGCCGTCAGCCTTGATCAAGGAGCCGGACGCCGATGCCGACGCTGTCGACGACGACGAGGCCGTGGGCGGCGACAGAACGGACGAGGTCACCATAATGGGTACGGTAGTCTGTAAAAATGGCCAGTTACAAAATTCGTTTGTTGGGAGCGAATGACTTCTGTGGTGCAGCCGCATTCGACTGCCGAGGTGCAGAAGCTCGTCAAGGACGAGGAGACCGGCAAGCTGGTATGTCTCGTTGCTGTTTTTTTTTATATGCCTTTTTCCTCCCCACCGAGCATGCCCCGTGTTTCTCTTGGTTTTTGGGGTCGATGATGCTGACGAATCCCTCCTCTGTCACCGTTTTGCAGGTTGTCGTGTACTACACTGCCACCTGGTGCATGCCGTGCCAGCAAATCCGTCCCAAGGTGGACCAACTGAGCATGCAATACCAGAACGTGTCGTTTGTAAAGGTCGACATTGACGAGCTCGCCGAGGTCGCCCAGTTTGCCGGCGTCCGTTCCGTGCCCACGTTTGAGTTTTACAAGAAGGGGACACGCGTCGCCTCCTTCGCTGGCGCCGATGTGGGCAAACTCGAGGCGTTTGTCAAGCAGCATCAAGTTGCTGGCGCCTCCTCCTCCTCCTCCTCCTCTGGCTCTTCCAGCACAGGTGGAAATGGCTCAACTGATGGCATTGCCAATGGAATGGTGCGCAATGCCTCCACTACGTAGAACACGTCACGCTGATTTTGTTATCTACGACAGGTTGAGCTCAACTCGGTCATCGAAAAGACCCAGACTTCTTGTCTGAATCAGAGCAACAAAAACCCGATCGCAAACGTCCTCGTCAGCTCAGACTCGTTCCTTGAGTCGGACGCGGATGAGCAGCTCCTGATGGACTTTAGCTTTAAGCAACCGGTTAGGCTGCACTCGATCAAGTTTGTTGCCAAAAATGCCCGTACGAGCAACGTTGTTAAAAAATCGATGATTTTTCAAGAGAAACCTTTTGTATTTGCTGCAGAGCACGCACCAAAGAATGTCAAGATCTTTGCCAACAAAATCAACATGGGCTTTGATGAGGCCGAGTCGGCATCGGCAACTCAAGAGGTAAGGAGTGTTGATTTTTCAAGTGTACCGTTTCTAAGAAGATATGGTGGTGTAGTTTGACCTCACCGGGGCAAATCTCAAGGCTGACGCACCCGCCCTCGAGCTTCGCTTCGTCAAGTTCCAACGAGTAAACAACGTCGTGGTATCGTTTAATGTATTTCGGGGGCGCTCTTGGCTCACCATACTCCAGATTTTTGTCAAGGACAACCAGGGTGACGAGGACACGACACAACTGAACCACATCAAATTTTTCGGTCAGACGATTGACGCAACGGACATGGCCAATCTCAAGAAGCAAGAACACGAGCATTAAAAAGACATTGTCTTGTTGTTTTTTTCTGCGACCATTGAAAATAGCAAAACTATTTTTTTTTTTTATTTTTTTTTACACGAGAGATGTCAAATGTACAGTGCAGTCAGACGAGCATGAAGCAATAAGAGGCTTTTGGGGGTACGATGCCAGTCCTTCAATCGACCCAGCATGGCACTTGCGAACCCAAGCTAGCGTCCAGGCGCCATCGTCCTTTTTGCTCCACACAAGGAGATACCCATTTGACGATCCAGCAACAATCAGAGTGGCTCCGTCTGTCGCTGACGACAGGGCGCAGTATGTCAACGTGTGCCACTTTAGCCCAAAGCCCTCGCTTGAGAGCACGCACACAAGAGACCAATCGGCAGGGTTGTAGACTCGCACCGTCCGATCGTCCGATGCGCTGATGAAAACACTGTCTGACCAGCTTACGCACGTAACCGCTGCCTTGTGCCCTCGGAGCGTTGTGACTGCCGATGGTGTATCCTGTTTGCACAACAGTTTGAGACTCTTGCCCCTTCTCTCTTTTTACCACAACAGGATTCGCTCCGATTTTCCAGATGACAACCGATTGGTCCTCGCTGGCCGTTGCGAGGAGGCAACCAAATTGGGGTGGCGCGAAGACGAGCGACCAGACCTCAGCGTACTTGCCGATCGAGCCAAATTGAAGGTCCTGTGGTCCATCGGTGGGAACGTGGGCAGTCCACGAGAGAGCTCCGCCATTGACCGGCTGCAGGTTGTTTAGCAAGGACACTTGTCCGCTAGTCGACGCAGCAGCAACGAGCGTTGTGCCATTCACCGACGTCCAGTCGATGCACGTAATGGTGCTGCCCATGTCGAGAATCATCTCTGAAGTGGACGTCTCAAGATTGAGAAACCGCAGCCGCCCCGTGACGTCGCCCAGTAGGACATGCTCACCCGATGGAGTGAACCGCAGGCTCCGGATCATGTCATCCACTTGGACTCGCTGGACGGGCTCAATCGATCCGGATTTCCACAAGAGCAATTGGCCTATAGGACTGACAAATTTTGCAAAAATTATTAATAAAAAAAAAATTCATTACCAGTAAAGTCGCCAGACGCAACGATTCCGTCCGATGGGCGCAAATCGATACCACAACACGTCAACTCGTGAAACTTTATCTCTGTCTGAAAAAAGATACATGCCATTCAAACTGTATTTCAACCGCGGACAGTACCTTTGTAACCAAGGGAGTAGACGCAGAGGGCGGGAAGGCGGTGACAATGTGATTCATACCAAAGTCGTTAAAGACGAATACGTCCACAATCGCCTCCGATCCGGCACGCTCCAGCCAGTCGATCGAGTGGATCATCCCCGAAGGCCCTGCGAGTTCAAACCTGATCGGGGCGCCGGCCCCTGCTGCCCCTTCTCCAAGGCCTTCTGCATCTTCACGCTCGAGCTGTTGCGATGGCGGAACGGGGATAATGCTCCTGATATTGTACAAGAAGAGGCGTCCGCTGTCGGTGGGGCACATCAACCACTCGCCCTTGAGCTTTGCAAATAATAAAGGACGATCAATAAAGTGCGAGGGAAGGCTATGGCTTCTACCTTGAGGGTCTTGAACACGCCGTGGCCCTCCACCTTGGTCGTCCACACGATACGATGCGTGCTCAGATCGACGGCGATGAGGCGACGGTTGCGGCAGCCCGCAATCCCCAGCGTCTTGTCCTCGTTTGTCACAAACACCTCAAACTGCGCGTCGGCAACGTATCGATCTGGCTGTCCGTCGCTGTCATCGTCCTCTTGCGCGGCATGGAGCCACACCTCATCCTTGCCTCGCTGCTCAAACAGGGCCAGGTCGCCCCAGACCGGGCTAAAATAGGCGGCCACGTAATTGCGGCCTTGGAGGACCTGCCCGCTCATCGACAGCTCAAACTGTGTGCCCGTGGCCGCACGCACGTCTGCCAGGACAGCCCGTGTCGTCTCGTCGTGGTGCTCGCCGAGGATGGCCAGCTTGCGCCCGTCCTTGCTCACGGCCGCGCACTCAATGTCAAACGGGACGGCCAGTGCGTTGGACACGCGCTCCAACAGTCCCGTCTGCTGGCGCCGCCACAACGACACCTCGCCGTGGTGGGTACACAGCAGCACCAGATCCGTGTCACCACCGGCCAGCGAGAATCGCGTCAGCTGGACGATGAACCCCGTGTCGCTCTAATTGCGTGAGGTGATTTGTCACAGGCAGGCATCGATGGTTGGATGGATACCCGTGCAAGCGTGCGCCTCGTCCTGGTGGCGACATCCCACTCGACCACGGTCACGCCCAGCGGCACGACAACGACGAGGCTGGTGTCAGCGCCCGCTTGCCGGCGGCGCTCAAGAAACCCAGAGCAGTAACGGGCGTTATGCGAGCCAAACACATCCATTTCCACACACACGTAAACAAAAATTTCAAACATCGTCCGTCATGATCAGTTGGACAGTTTCGCCGGGCTTGAAGGCAGGCGTGCCCAGGTATGGGCATGATGCGCAGCGGAAGGCGTCACCAAGGTAGCACTACAAGGTAAATAAATGAACTTTTTTTTTGGGGGGGGGGGGGTCTCCTTCAGATGTGAGAAACATACGTTGCCACACGATGACTTGGCAGCGCTAGTGGTGGACTTGGCCTTCTTCGTGACCTGATCGGCCTCTTCGGTAGCCAGCTCGTCGGCCAGGCCGCATGTGCAATCCTTGCAGGCCTTCTTCTTCCCGGCTCCATTGGATGTTCCACAGTCTGTTATTGTTTTAGTCATCGGATGCGAGGGCCCGTCATGCAAAGCATACCATATGTCGGGTTGGGCTTCACCAAGTCGTCCGACGTGAGGAGATCGTTCTCGTCGATGAGCTCTGCGCCGTCGTCGTCGCCGTCGGTCGCAGAGAGAACCCAGACGGTCTTTGCTGCAGGGGCCTTCTTGGCGCCAAACTTGAGCTTGCTCGATGCGCCCACCTCAAAGTTGGGCTTGGTTGCCGACGCCTGGGGCCAAGCCAAAGAAAAAGGGTTCAGCGGGGAGTCATCAAAAAAAAAAAAAAATACGCGTTGTACCTCGGCAACGACAAAGCCATTGTTGGTGGCGGTCCTTTCGGCGTCTGTCAGTGGCCGTGTCCTAAAAGGAATGCGTCAACACCCCACCCCACTCCACCCCCCAACGATTGCGAGCACACGGTACTTGATGGACACATTTGCAAAGCCAGCGAGCTTGAGGCCGCGCGAAAGTTCGGCCGTGGCGTCATCGTGTGACGAGGACGCTGCCACGAGCTCGCTCAACACCAGCGTCCCTGCACGTGTCTCGTTCTCTCAGTACCAACTTTTCCCATGGTGGCCTTCAGTACCTGCGGGCTGCAGGGCGCCGAGCAGGCTGTTCAGCTGGGCCGCCGTGTGGCCACGCGTCGGCTCGACGAGTGAGTCAGACTGGATGCTCACATAAGCAGCCGGTGTTAACAACGCCGAGCTCACTGCAGTTGCAGTTGAGTTTGTTTAGTATCCCTATCACTCAGAGCCATGCGCAGCACGAGTGCACGTGTGCATGTGCAGGTTGTGCGGGGGGCGCCCATTGCAAGTACCTTCTGCGCCAGTCAACTTGATGGTCGCCATTTTTGCAAGTACACATACCATGGGCCAAGCCGAGTCAACTCAGGGTCATCACGGCCACAGGTAAGCTCAAAGCGTGCGCTGCCCAAGTACTTATCGGATTTATTGGCGGCACCAACAGCCACGGCTGGCAGTCCAAGCACGCGATGACGCACGCGTACGGCGCGCATGGCCTGCTGGGCGCGCGCACGACGGCGACGGGTCAGGTGATCTTTGAAATGCTGTTTGACACGCAAGTGCTGGCGGCGGTCAAGCAGGTGCCTGCGTCCATCGTGGTACAGGACAGCACCGATGGTCCCATCCAGCTCACGTTTGAGCAGCAGCCTGCGAACGAGAACGGCTTCCTGCGCTACTTGGCCGGCGCACCGCAGAGTGTCCAGCCAAACAGTACGCTCCAGGTCATCATCATGCCCGTGGTCGACGGTGAAGAGCGACGATGCAGCTGGGCTAGCTTTGTCCCGGCCAACCACGCGGTCTAATCGGGAATCCTCAAAGTTGTGCTCGTTGTGTTGATCAAGAAAAAGAAAAAAAATTCTTTTTTTATTTTTATTGGGGAGGCGCTCGGATTTGCTAAAAAAAGAAAATATTTCACTTCTGATGCTTGCCGGCCCAGTCCTCCTTGATCAGACCCGCGCCCTTCTCGCCGATGAGGATCGCTGGTGCGTTGGTGTTGCCACTCGGCAGGTCGGGGAGGATGGAGGCGTCAAAGACGCGGAGGCCCTGGATGCCCTTGACGCGGCCGCGTGGATCGACGACGGTCGTGGGATCGCCGATCTTGCCCATCTTTGCGGTGCCCACAGGGTGGTACACGGTCAGCGCCATGCGCTTGATGTACTCGCGCAAGTACTCGTCCGACTCTGGCGGGTGCGGGATCGTCTTGTCCACAATCTCGCCCTTGAGCTTGCTCTTCATCGGCTCGGTTTTGGCGATGTCACGAGCAACCTTCATGCTGTGCCTGTGGGTATTCACACGGTGTGGGAAAAACGGGGGGGAGCGCAACAAAGTGGGAACGTACACGAAAAGGTCGACGTCGTACTGGTCCTTCAGGTAGTTGGGATTGATCTCTGGGTAATCGAGCGGGTCGCTGCTGATGACCTTGATGTATCCAATCGACTGTAACGAAGAGAGTGGGGGGTGGGGGGTTATGTCTTGTCATAGGTAAATGTCTCTCACCTTGGGGTGCAACAGCGTCGAGATGATGTTGACGGCGTACATTGGCTGACCAATCTAGAAAGGAACGTGTTGATAAAGTAATTCATGTGCAGCGCAAACAAGCTTACACCGCGCTGGAAGTCTGTCGTCCAGTCATAGGTCTTCTTGATGAGCTGGTCGTCGGTGGTAAGACGGGCCGACACAAAGTGGTACTGAATGTCGGGGGCGTCCTTGAGGTCATCGCGAAGACCCGACTTGATAAAGGCCATCGCATCCAGGGACACAGACGTGAGCGGACCGGCCTTGGTCAGGAGGTACTCCAAAATAAACATGGTCTTTCGCAACTGGTTGCGCATGGTAAACTCAAGCGAAATGGGCATGTTGTCGTGCGTTTGGAACATCTAAGCACACCAAAAAACCGAAGTAAGAAAAACCCGAGCCTCTGTCATACGTGGAACAAAAACATGTGATCCTGGAGGTTCTTGCCAACAGGCAGATCGGCCACAACAGGGATGCCGAGAGGCTGGAGCCACTCCTTTGGTCCGATACCAGAATGCTGCAGAATCCAGGGAGTGTTGACCGCACCAGCCGAGAGGATGACCTGACGACCCATTTCAATATTACTCTTACTAATAATCAAAGGTTACCTCGCGCTTGGCATGGGTAATGATCGAAGGGGTGCGGCTGAGGACTTTGATATCATTGGAACCGCGCTTGTACTCGATGCCAGTGGCGGTGTTACCCTGGAGGACGACGCGCAGGACGTGCACCTTGGTGGCAATGGTCAGGTTCTTGCGCGTCTTGCGGATCGGGTCCAAGAAGGCGTGGGCCGTCGACGCGCGCACGCCATTGTTGACGTTTGTCTTCAAAGAACAGATTAAGCGTGTTTTTTTTTTCTTTTTTCTTTCAGTGGGTTGCTGGCGAACCTCGGACAGGGCCGTGCCGTTCATCACGGAGCCATTGTAGTCGTCTGTGCGAGGGATGCCATAGTTGACCGCCGACTCGACGAAATAATCGGCGTGCTGGTTGTGGGCGCCGTTGGCAGCGGGGACGAGGACAATCGGTCCTCCTATATTTGCATGTGCGTTAACAAAACAATGCATTGCAACATGTACCTTTGCCACGCAGCGCGGGATCCGCCTTGGGCAGACGGCAGTCCTCGTTCTTCTTGAACAGGGGCAGAACCTCGTTGTAGCTCCATCCGGTGCACCCGTTGGCGGACCATCGGTCATAGTCGTCCTTGTGACCGCGGACGTACATCATCGCGTTGATGGACGAGCATCCTATTGTCATTTCAGGGCAGGGAGATCAGTCCGCGTCTTCCCCTCCTCGCTCACCTCCAAGCATCTTTCCGCGGGGCCAGATGGACACACGCTTGTTGGCTCCCTCCTGCGGGGTCGTCTTGAACTGCCAGTCCAACTCGGTGTTCTGTTGCATATCAATTAAAACTGAAAAAGCTGACCGCACTCATCAGTCAAACGTACGTGCAGCGTGGGGTAGGCACCAGGAGTGTTGACCGGCTGGGGATGGGGGGGTGGAGGGGGGGGTTGTGGGGAAGTTCACCACGTCAAGACTCATTTTATTGATCCTGATTTGAACACGTACAAAGCGGTTGTGCTCGACACCGGCCTCGACCAACAACACGGTCACGTTCGGATCTTCGCTCAGGCGCGCAGCCACGACAGCACCGGCACTGCCCGCTCCCACGACAATGTAGTCGTACGAGTCGGAAATGGGAACAAGTGCCGAAGGCTCCTCAGACGCAAAAAACAAGGCTGTTTTTTCGGGGCTGAGTTAAGACACATTGTCCAGAGTCAACGCACCAGACTCGGGCGTCAGGCCTGTTGACGACGACGACGACGACGACGACGACGACGACGAGCCCAGATGGGCCTGCAGGCGTTCGAGGCGGGCGCGTGCTGACGGCTTCGCTGACGTCGTCATTGTACGTATTGCATAAATTGCAAAACAATGCAGTGGACACAAGACGTCACACAGGAGGAGGGCTTGGCGCGCCTTGCGGCGATCGCACAGGCCTACGGCAGGATCGGCCACGTCCGGACGACGTGGAGGGCGCATGGGCGCTGGCTGCGCTTTGGCGATGTGGTGTACCAACAAGAAGAGGGTGGCGGCCGGACGCCGTCCGCGTGGGAGATGGTCGAGCGGACGACGCCGCGCACGGGCGAGGGCGTGGATGGCGTGGACATCATCGCACTGGCCAAACGAAGGAGCGGGTCCGAGAAGCACATTGTGCTCGTCGTCAACTTTAGGCCGCCCACAGGCAAGGCCGTGCTCGAGTTCCCCGCGGGGCTGGTGGACGCATCCGATGCGAGCGTCGAGACAACGGCCGTGCGGGAGCTGCGCGAGGAGACGGGATTGGTCGGCTCGGTGCGGGATGCCACAGCCGCGTCTTCCCCGTTCTATTACCATCCTGCAATGACCAACGACTGCGGGCGCATCGTCGTGATGGATGTGGACCTCGACGACCCCGTCAACACGGACGGCCCTGGGCCCAAGCCAGAGGACCACGAGCTTGTCGAGCCCGTGTTGCTACCGCTGGCCGGACTTGTGTCCACTCTCGCAAAGGTGCACAATGATCTCGGCATCGGCATCGACTCGCGACTTTTCCTGTTTGCGCAGGGCCTTTCGATCTTGTGAGTTGCTCTTTTTTTTTTCTACCAGTAATTTTCTGTACAAACTAACAATTTAGTCCTACGCGAGAAAAGAAAAAGAAAAGAAAACAAGAGAGGAGAGACCAGATTTTAGAGGATCCCGTTGGTGTAGTACTGGTACTGATCGTAGAGCTGAGTAGACAGGTTGGTGCACGCGTCTGTCAGGATCCCATCGACGAAAACGTCGAGCTCGTCATCGCGCAGATCCAGACGAAATCTTTCGCGGAAGGCCGTGACGACATAGTCGCCACCTGCGATAAAGCACGGCATGGACGACGAGTGGTGCATGATCTCCAGCAAGAGCGCCATCGAGTCAACACGCTCGCGTAGGGCGCGGAATCCTTGCTGCAGCATCACCTGGAACGCATCAAACGCATCCGAGTCGACGCCGCCGAGCACGTCAATGTACTCTTGCGTCATCTTAAACGGCGCAGTCTCAAACTTGACGCTGCCGGGCGAGTTGGAGAGCATGAAACCGTAGTCGATGTGGATCAGGCGCCCCTCGCGGTCGAGCAAGATGTTGCCATCGTGCCTAAAATAAATAATAAAATAAATTTTGAAAGTCCGTTTATGAAGAAGAATGAATTTAAAAACAAACCTGTCCTTCAGGTTCAAAAAGTAGCACACGAGAGAGTAGCCCGCAAGGCTGTTGGCAAAGCGGCTCTGGGCAGCACGGTACCGCGGCGAGTCGACCGGGCCAAACTCCTTGGCAAAGTGATCCTTGAGGGTGTATTCTGTGCCGCCGTACGCGAGCTTGGTCGTGTAGGCGTACTTTTTGATCGAGTGAATGGAGGTGGCATTGGGGATGGTCTCGACTAGGCCGCTCGTCCGCGACGTCACGAGCACGCGGAAGGGATGGACAAACAGAGGGAGACCGGCCACAACCCACGCCCTCCGGAACTCGGAGATGATCTGGCAGGCCAGCTGCTCCTGCCTGAGGTCGTCACGGCACTTGACAATGACAGAGAGAAGACGCCATGAGGGATGCTGTCCCCACGGCGACGACTTGCGAATACGCTCGGTCTTGAGATCAAAATCCTCCAGGAAGAGATGTGCCGATGGGTCGTCCTCTGTGCGCTCAATGTCTGCCAGTTGGTCGTCATTGTCAAACAGCACGCGCTTCTTCAGCAGCCGTGCACCCTGGAGGTCTTTGATCTCTTTGAGGATGCGGCTACGGATTTGCAGCGTGTCGGCCGACGTGCCCATCGTCGATTCCTGTGCGCTAATTTGATGCAACGACAAAAAAAACAATTTACTCGCTAGTTTTTTTGGCGTTCTGATTACCTCAGCTGAGCGAGCATGACAGAGAGCGTCCGCAGCTGGATCTCGTGGTTGACCGTGGACGAGGATGCGGGGCCAGCTGCCAGGTCTTGCGAAGAGGATGAGGCCGACGGACCAAGGGAGGACTTTGCGTGGACGTCTGGCGGCAGCAGCGTTCCCAGATCACTCTCGCTCTCGGGTGTCGATGACGTGCGCGACAGGGCGAGTACCGGCGGCGAGGGGACATAGCCTCGGCCCGAGGAGCTCGTCCTTGAGAGCAGATTGGCCTGGCTGCTGGAGGCGCTGGGATCAGGGACAGCGGGTGAGGACGCCGTCGCAGGCATCAGCATCTCGCTCAAGGGCCCACGTGAATACGAGCGCTTCATCCCGAGTCGGTCGGGCGAGGGCGAGGAAAGATCGCTTTCTCCACCAAACAACGATTTGGAGTCATCTGAAGCTTTTGAGAGGTCGTCGAAATCGGGCACACGCATCGACGGCAGAGGCTCAGACGCATTCACAACCTGCGTTATCAGGGTTCAGAAAGGGAATTGGTCAGCACTCTTACCTCAATGTGAAGGAGGTAGGGCACACGGGCCTTTGAGTTGAGAACGACAGCCTCGTCCGGAGCGATGCGGACGACAACATGGTGGGCTGCATGTTCCTTTGTCGCAGGACACCACAAAGGGATGCAGACCCGAGCAGGCAGGTTGTGCGAAAGCAGGTGCAGTTCGGCCTTTAGCGTCGATTCTTTAAATTGCCAGAATAAATTATAAAACTAATTAAAAATAAAATTAAAAAACGGTTACCTCGGACGGCTTTGGGTACACCGACGAGGCGATCGCCAATGTCGGCCAAGGTCATGATAAATTGGACCTCCGAGTGAAAGTAGTGAGGATTGACGAGCGACTGTGACAGGTCGTTCCAGTTGACTTGTTGCCCGCCGCCGTTTGTGTATGGCGAAGTAGACAATGACGATGATGATCTTACGAAACTGGGGGACTTTGAGTAGAAGGTTGTCTTTTTACTTGCAATGTACTTGTTAAATGAAAATGCTCGCCCGCCATAGAGCTCTTCCAGAGTGAGGGGCCTTGTTGGGATTTTAGTTGGTGTTGCCGAGTTTATGCTGCCGACCGGGCTGCTGACACTCGACGAGGTCGGGACATTGTCGGGTAATTTTGGTTCGCCTGGTTGTTTGTGGTTCAGTTGATTGATCCATGTCTCACAGTGAAAACACAGACCTTCGTCGATAATCTCGATGGACCTTGCGTGTTCCATGATCACGTCGGCGAGCGCATGGACCAGTTGCGGCATCGCAAACGCCGCCATGATCACGCCGAGGCCCATGGCAATCACACGCGAGTCTCCCTTGACAACGTGCGTTCGCGTGGTGCTCGTCGATGGACGTGGGTGCACGAGCGTGGATGGAGATGGCGGGGACTCTGACCTTCCTGGAGGTGCCACTGTCGACGATGGTGGAGATGTATCTCCAGAGCTCGACGAGGACGCTGCTGCTAGAGAAAAAAAAGGATTAACGACGACACCAGAACAAAGATGCAGAAAGTCGTACTATCAGCTTGGACCTGTGCCGTGGCGGGCGTCTGCGGGGCGGGAGGAGACGTCTGCCTTGCCACAACATCACTTCTGGACCTTCCGAGGGTTCTTGACACATCGGGGAAGACGATGGCGCGGCATCGCTGGTACAGTTGCATGCAAAGCACATAGCACGGGTTGGCTCTGTCGTGATGCATGTCCTCCAGGTACGCGTCCAATATCCACAAGACCTGCAAAGAGTCTTATTCAGTACACGTTGCGCTCGCACGTTGTCCTTTTTGAGCGTACACAGACTGCACTGTGCATCGACCGAGTGCACAGCTCGACGAGGAATGCCTGTAAAGAGACGGATGTATCAGGCTGCGCAATCAGGAGATGGCTGTGTTTGTGGCCAAGGCGACCATTCCTAGGGTTAATTTTCCTTTATGGTTGTTGCGAGCTCACCAAAGCTGTGGCAGATAGTACTCGATCTCCCACGATGGGCATCGCCGTAGCAGCTTGCAGATGTGACCCTGAAGACCGCTGCTATCGCGGTGCCGGTACAGCAGCGCCACGGCCACCGACGTCTCGACACTGTCGGCGTGGAGCAATTGCTCAATGCTGGATGCCATAGGGGGGCTAGCCTGCTAAAATGGCGTCAGCGCGCACCACGTGGGCTCACTTACCGACTCGCCTGAAAGAACAGTACGTTGCGCCCAAGCAGAGCCAACTGACGTCCGTCTCTCTTTCTCTCTCTCTCTGTATCCCTCTATCTCCCCCGCACACACCACACCACACCGCGAACACACACCACACCACACACACACACCTCTGTCTTCTGCAGTGCCACTGGAGAAGCCGTCGTCGTCCAAGGCAGAGGAGAACGAGTGGGTCACCCTGGCTCGCTCGCTCACGGGATACGCACAGACGGTGCTGCAGTACGCCCTTGTCCCCGTCATCGTCTATATCGGTATCGCCTCTCCGTTCTTTTTTTTTTTTTTTTTTTTTGCTAACTGCCTCATGTCAAATTGCAACATTCACGAATTGGATACAAAACATGCCACGGCCGAATTCGAACGCATCGACCCGTTCGTACTTATGTTTGAAGGGGTCACAAGCACCGATCCACAGCCAGAGCTTCTCGCGTACGAACAGTTAACTTTTTTTTTTTTTATTATTTCTAAATTTTGTTTGTTTTTGTTTCGCTGGTTTGCCATTGCAGTGTCTTCAGCCCCCTCTGAGCGAGGTTTGTTCGATCATGCCCCCCCACCTCCCCCGATTTGTAAATACCGTAGGGTCCCTAGTCCTGTGAAGAAAAGAAGAAAAGCAACGCATCAACCAACAAAAACATACGTTCTCCGTGCTATGATACAGCTTGGATTGAGCTGGATTAAGCCTGGATTGCTTGCTCGATCCGACCATGATGTGCCAACACAGAATCGCCGACCCCCAGTGAAAAACTTTAAAAAAAAAAAAATCTCTGTTCATGGACGCTTTTTAGCTTCGACTAAGCTTTATGCTGTGGGTTGTTTGGGGTCGTAAGTCATATGAAACACACTAGCCCTAGCATGACATGTTTTGTAAGCAACGAGACGGAGTATATAATATACATAAGCAGGTAATTTAAATTGTTGGCTCGTTAAACTTGACGAGATTGCAGCCATCAAACACCCTCTCGCACCCGCCCGCAGTGCTTGGTCCCTACGTTGCGCCCACGCGTGTCGCCATCACAAAGAATAATGCAAGGTTTGCGAATTATTTTCTTTTCCAACCATTTTAATTTTACGGTATTTTTACCCGCATCAGCTAATAGGCGTTTATTCCGGAATCGCTCTTCATGAACGCAAGGCCGGAAGCCGAAAGGCCCATTAGTACGTTCAACTTTCCGTTTCTTTTTTTCGGGTTAGGGAGGGTCTTCCGTTAATCATGGTTCCCTTTTCTGTTTGTCATGTTCTGTTTGCGCGCGTGCTGTTGTGCTGTGCTCTCGTGTCCCTTCTCCTGCTGTGCTGTGCGTGCACCGTCCTCTTCGCTCCCTGCTGAACTCACACGCCCTTCCTCTTGTGCACGTCGTCGACGGACCCAACTCATTACTCCACTCCCTCGCGCTCTCTCTGGCGCACGCCACATCGTTTCATCGACTTCTCTTTGTGTGGTCTCACTGGATCGTTCTGTCGCCTTCCCCGTCCAATCGCTCCAACGAACTGAATTCATCAGGCACATGTTTTTCATCCGATTTCTTTCATTTCTTTCTCTTCAGTTCTTCTTCACTGGCGCAGTCGACTAAGATTGGCGAGGTTACTAACCGACGCTCTCCTAGTTTTTGTTCATGGACGGGGCACCTGCCAGTACGACAATGAACCTGGTGAGCCCCTCGAAGGACTAACCCCGTGACGGGAAACACACAGAGTGGAGCGCGCGCGCGGTGGCGGCATGGCTGGACAAGATAGGCCAGGGCGATCTCGCGCCTGCCTTTGAAGGTATGCATACGCTTTGGGCACGCTCACCTCCCACTGACTTGGACACACTCTGGTCCGGTGCTCACAGCAAACACGGTCACGGGCGAGGTGCTGCTGCAGCTGGACGACGAGGCGCTGTTTGACTACGGCGTGACGGACGCGGTGGAACGCGCCGACATCCTGGCGCAGATCGAGGCCCTCCACCTGGTGCAGCTGCAGACACAGGCCAACGAGCCCAAGTCGCCGCTGGCCGCGACAGTGCGTGTGCCGCCGCAGATGAGCGGCTACTTGTGGAAGCGCGGGCCCAGCAACAACCAGATCATGGGCTGGCGCCGGCGCTGGGTCACGATCGAGAACAACGCCATTCGCTACTTCAAGGGCGAGGACGAGCTAGCGGGCATCATCTACGTCGAGGATGTGCTCGGGACGGGGTCCAGCGAGGGCGCCGAGTCCAAGTACCGCGCATGCTTCTTCATCGACACGTCCAAGAACCGCCGCTTTGTCTTTTGCGCCGAGTCCAACGAGCAGCGGACAAAGTGGCTCGAGGCCATTGACGCTGCAACGGTCGCGCGAAAGGTAACATACACGCTGTTCTACAACCCCCCCCCCCCCCAAAAAAAAAAAAAAAAAATGGTAATCTCGGCGGCTTGTCTTGCAGCGCGATCCGGTCATCATGACGGTGTCGGCCACGTACGTTGCAGCGCGGGAGAACGAGCTCACCGTGTCGTTTGGAACGCTCGTGGGCGTGATTGACGAGACGGCCGACGACGAGGACGACACCGACATGGTCTGGGTGCGGCGAATTGACGGGCCCGATATCAACAACCGAACCGAGGGGTACATCCCCCGAGCCTGTGTCGAGGTACTTTGTGTCTTTGCTACTTGCAAAATTTTTGATTATTATTTTCCTGACGGCTAGGCAGCCGAGTCCCCCAACGTGGACAGTGGGATCGGTGGGGGCAACAGCGCCAGCAGCTTGGGCAGCAATGGCCATCGCGTGTCGGTGATCCAGCGCATGTCATTTTCGCCCAAGAAAGGTCTCCGAAAGCCGTCTTTTATGTCACCGGGCAAGTCGGCGATCAACAAGGTCGTTCAGAATGTCGTAATTGTACACTCGGGCTGGCTTGACAAGCAAGGCGACTTGTTCAAGTCATGGAAGCGTCGGTGGGTCGTTCTCACGTCCGATTTCTGCCTTTGCTACTACAAGGACAACGAGACAGCTGACCACTCTGGCAAGCAGCCCTTCCCCAGCTTTATCGTCTCGCCCGTCTTTGACGTCGGTCGTCCATTTGCGTTCAAGGCGTACCATCCTGGCCTGAGTATCTTTATAGTTATCACTGGAATCGACTGACAATAATATTTTTTTTTGAATAGCAAACGTCCGGCCAATGATCTTTTGCGCTGAAACCGAGTACGAGATGAAGACGTGGATCAGCATGCTCAATCTTGCGTCCAAATGCCAGCTGCCCCTTGATTGTACGTTGCTTTGATCTTTTGGCTTCCCCCAAGCTCTAACTATTTTTCTTTCCGCCAGTTGACATTGCCAAGAAGAGGGCCCAGTCCGTTGGCGGTATCAAAAATGATTTTATGTTTGAAAAACTAAACTAAACCAAACCTAAAAAAATCTTTAAACTTGTAGAGGCCGAAGTCGACAGTTACAAGGTGACCGAGATCGGACGCGCGGTTGTGATCCAAAATTACGTGCCCAATGCGTACGACACAAACGCGCTGCACTTGGTCGTCGGCGATATCATTTCGATTCAGGCACGGGACAGCAGCGGCTGGTGGAAAGGTGTTCGAGAGTCTGACCGCAAAGTGGGCTTCTTCCCGAGCCGCTATATCCAAGAGTCTGAGGTACGGACAGAATGCTTCTTCTTTTCTGAAGCTATCACGCAGAATCATCCCGGTTCAAAGCGCGGGTCGCGAGTGATTTCTGGTGCATTCAACGCCGGCAATCGCAATTCCTTCGAGGCAGCAACTGACATGGCCACACCGACAAGTGCTCCCCCTCCGATAAAGCAAGCCAGCACACCGCCGCCCGTTCCCGCCACGCCGCCGCCTCAGGAGCTGCAGCAGCTGCAGCAAGAACAGGTTCGTCCTACAATCCCCTTTGTCCCTCGCCCCCTGCCGAAAAAGCCCGTACCAGCCGTCGTCGCAGTGGCGGAGCCGCCAGAGCTTTCGAGTGCCGATGTGGAATTGCCTTTGTCTGTCCCCTATGACGAGCCTGTCTTCACTATCCCGCTGCCCCTTCCCCTTCCCCTTCCCCTTCTCCCGACGGCGGCGGCGGAAGCATTGCCGCCGGTGCCTAAGCCCAAACCCACAACCATCTCGACGATGCCGAAGCCGCCCCCGAAGCCTGCCAATTTGCTGTCTTTGTCATCGTCCTCACTGTTGCCGTCAACGCCACCACCGCAGCTGCAGGAGCAAACTCCGTTACCCCTACCAAAGCCCAAATCGCTCTCGCCGCCACCCCCCCAGCCACAGCCTCTGGAAACTGCCACAGAGGAGGCCACCACGACAGTGGAGGCTGCCACGACAGAGGAGGCCGCCACGACAGAGGAGGCCGCCACGACAGAGGAGGCCGCCACGACAGAGGAGACCGCCACGACAGAGGAGACCGCCACGACAGAGGAGGCCGCCACGACAGAGGAGACCGCCTCAGATCCAGAGGAATATCCGAGTATCCTGTCTCCGACTACCCCTGCCACGTCGTCATCACAGCCACAGCAGGACTACCTTGGTACACCGTCTCTGCGCATGCTTATTTAAAGAGATATTTGTCATGCAGTCACGTATGTCGCCACGGGGATCTACCGATTCGACGGATCCGTCGACGACGAGCTCAGCTTCAACAAGGGCGACAAGATTGAAATCCTGGACGACCCGTCCTTTGTCGTCGAAGTGGGCTGGCTCATGGGCAGGGTGAACGGTCGGATCGGGCTCGTGGTAACAAAATCGAATTATTATAATTTTTTTATTATTTTAAAACAAAATTATTTTTTCAGCCGGAAAACTACATTCTCTGAAGAAAAGCTGTATAACATTTGCTCTAAGTCTAATCGTCTAATCATTAAATGTAATTGTGCTTGTTTGAAGACACTTGAGTCTCAGAAAGTAGTAAAAGATGGAGTCACGAAATATGCCCCCTATTTTGAAAGGATGTCTGCCCTCTTCAGCTTTGTACGTTCTCTTGCCGAGAGCCTCGACTAACCATGCCACTGTATCCCCCCCCCCGTTTGTCCTCGACACTGTTGCCGCGATCACTCGTTGGCGTTCCGCGCACCCCGGCCGACGGAAAACCCTTGTTTTTCCAAATACCCCTGTGATCGTCGACCCTGCTCCCGACGAAAAAAAAAAAACTACGTCTCCTGCCGCGCTGCAGAAGCGCGCCCTCGAGCGTGCGGCGGTCAGCAATGCCTCTGGTATAGAAGACCTTGTGCCTTGTACTTTCTTTTCCGCTCACTCGTTCTTGTGCCCGTCTCCTCCGCTCTCTTTTTCCTTTTCCTTTCTTTATTTTACGTTGTGGCAGTGCGTTCCTTCAGCAGCACCAAGCGCGTGTCGCAGGTGATCAGCGCCAAGGCTGTCAACGTCGGTGAGACCAAGAGCAAGCCGACTGGCGCGTACGAATGTCTTTTGCAACAAAGGGTGCACTGAACCGTCCTTTGTAGCTACACGATCATCGACCACGACTATGACGCCGTCGTCGTCGGTGCTGGTGGTGCCGGTCTTCGTGCCGCCTTCGGTCTTGCTGAGGAGGGCTTCACCGTTGCTTGCATCACCAAGCTGTTCCCAACCCGTTCGCACACGGTCGCCGCTCAGGTGCGGCTCACATGTCAGCCAGATTTGCATAGTATAATTTTTTTTTTTTTTTTTTCCTTTTCAACAGGGCGGTGTCAACGCTGCCCTCGGCAACATGACCGAGGACGACTGGCGATGGCACATGTACGACACGATCAAGGGCAGTGACTGGCTCGGTGATCAGGTAGATGCACACCATGACTAACGACGATAGTTTCCTAAAAAAAGGCCCATTGCCACTTAGGATGCGATCCACTACATGTGCCGCGAGGCGCCTCACTCGGTCCTTGAGCTTGAGCACTATGGTGTGCCGTTCTCGCGCACAGAGGCTGGCAAGATCTACCAGCGTGCCTTTGGTGGCCAGAGCCTCAAGTACGGAAAGGGTGGCCAAGCATACCGCTGCGCAGCTGCCGCTGATCGCACGGGCCACGCCATTCTCCACACCCTGTACGGCCAGGCTCTCAAGCACGACACGACCTTTTTCGTCGAGTACTTTGCCCTGGACCTGATCATGGACCAAGGTAAGAGTGCGCCTCTCCTTTCAAAGACGGCTCATTCTCTCTCTCTCTCTTTTTTTTTTTTCCCTTGCAGGCAAGTGCGTTGGTGTCGTCGCCCTCAACATGGAGGACGGCACAATCCACCGCTTCCGTTCGCACAAGACCGTGCTCGCCACGGGCGGTTATGGACGCGCGTACTTTTCGTGCACTTCGGCCCACACTTACACTGGTGACGGCAATGCAATGGTCGCCCGTGCTGGCCTGCCCCTCCAGGACTTGGAGTTTGTGCAGTTCCACCCCACCGGCATCTACGGCGCTGGCTGCCTCATCACCGAGGGCTCGCGTGGTGA
>Ga0302226_10000412_pt1 | contig 36668 bp, 30 predicted proteins | sample II_Palsa_E3_3_FD_193524 | JGI IMG/M metagenome (GOLD analysis project Ga0302226, IMG submission 193524) | Peat permafrost microbial communities from Stordalen Mire near Abisko, Sweden - II_Palsa_E3_3 | ecosystem: Environmental > Terrestrial > Soil > Palsa > Peat permafrost | place: Sweden...
CTCGGCGAGCCGGAACGCCTGGATATGCAGGTCGAGCGCTTCCTGATTCGTCTCGGCGTAGAGCTGGATCCAGCCCGCGTCCCGCTGTGACATGGCGTCGCTGTGGTCGTTCCAGATGTTGATGGGGGCGCCGATGGCGCGGTTCGCGACGGTCATCACGATCGGCAGCCCGAGCCCCGCTGCGTTGTAAACGGCTTCGGACATGTACAGCAGGCCCCGGCTGGCGGTCGCGGTGTAGGCGCGGGCGCCGGCGGCGGAAGCGCCGATAGCCACGGACATCGCGGCGAACTCCGACTCCACGTTGAGGAACTCGCATGGCCGCAGCGATCCGGCCTTCACCTTGGCCCCGAGGGCTTCGACGATGTGCGTCTGCGGCGTGATCGGGTACGCGCAGATCACCTCGGGACGGCTCAGCGCCACCGCCTCGGCGACTGCCCGTGACCCCTCCATCTGCCTGAGCATGGTCCGATCCCTTCTGTGCGCCAGCCCGGTGACCGGCCGTCCGCGCTCGTCGTCGGCAAAATGACGGCGGTTCTCCGTCGCAGTGCTAATTCCACGCCCAGTGGCGCGGCAGCGGCAGGGACGAAGGACCCGCGCGCGCGTGCCCTACGCCCATTGGGCGGCGGCCGCCGCTGCGGCAGCGTGATAAGCGCAGGACCAGACGACCACGGAGGGAGGCCGGCATGGATTCAGTGCAGCGGGGTTCGCAGGTCACGGTGACGGCGCTGGCCGGCCACCGCTTCCTGCACGGCCTGACCCGGGAGCAGCTCGCGGAGCTGGTTCCGGCCGCGTCCCCCGCCGAGATCCCGGCGGGCCGCCGGCTATTCGAAGACGGCGGCCGGGCGGACGGCTTCTGGCTGATCCGCTCCGGCTCGGTCGCCATGGACCTGCACTTGCCGGGTGAAGGCCAGATCATCGTCGAGACGATCGGGATGGGTGACGCGCTCGGCTGGTCGTGGCTGGTGCCGCCCTACGTGTCGATGTTCGGTGCGGTGACAGTGCAGCCAACCGAGGCTTTCCACTTCGACGCGCGGCTGGTGCGGGCCCTGTGCCAGGCCGACCCCCAGCTGGGTTACGAGCTCACCCGCCGGTTCCTCGGCGTGGCGTCGGACCGGTTGCGGGCCAGCCGGGCCCGGCTGCTGGACCGCTACGTGCCCGCCCGGCCGTGGCCCTGACCGCCAAGAAAAGCCGTGGCCCTGACCGGCCAAAAAGAAAAGCCGTGGCCCTGACCGCCCAAAAAAAGGAGTACGCAGAATGACAACACGCATAGGTATCAACGGTTTCGGCCGGATCGGGCGCTCGTTCCTGCGCGTCTCGGCCGAGCGGCCGGATCTCGAGGTCGTCGCGATCAACGACATCATGGACACCCGGACGCTGGCGCACCTGCTCGAGTTCGACTCCACCTACGGCCGTTTCGGTCACGAGGTCGGCTACAGCGGTGACACCATCACCGTGGACGGGCGCCCGATCGCGGTGCTGAGCCAGCGGGATCCGGCGGGTATCGACTGGGCCGGGCTAGGCGCGGAGGTGGTGATCGAGGCCAGTGGCTTGTTCCGGGCCCGTGACCAGGCCGCGCTGCACCTGAAGGGCGGGGCCCGCAAGGTGCTGATCTCCGCGCCGGGTAAGAACCCCGACCTCACCATCGTTCTCGGGGTTAACGAGGGCGCCTACGACCCGCAGCGGCACGACGTGATCTCCAATGCGTCGTGCACGACGAACTGCGTGGCCCCGATGGCCAAGGTCCTGAATGACGCCTTCGGCCTCACCCAGGGTTTCATGACGACCATCCACGCCTACACCGGTGACCAGATGCTGCTCGACGGCCCGCACAAGGATCTGCGCCGGGCCCGGACGGCGGCGGTCAACATCGTGCCGACCACCACCGGCGCCGCCGCGGCGACCGGCGAGGTCATCCCGGCGCTGGCCGGCCGGCTCGACGGGGTGGCGGTACGCGTCCCGGTCGAGGACGGATCGCTGACCGATCTCGCCGCGGTGCTGGCGACCGAGGTGACCATCCAGGACGTCAACCAGGCGTTCCAGGACGCGGCGGCCACCGGCCCGCTGGCCGGCCGGCTGCGCTACAGCACCGACCCGCTCGTCTCCCGCGACATCATCGGTGACCCGTCCTCGTGCGTGTTCGATTCCGGCCTGACCCAGGCCGCGGGCACCCTGGTCAAGGTCTTCGGCTGGTACGACAACGAATGGGGCTACACGTCCCGCCTGGTCGACCTGGCCGCCCTCGTAGGCGGAAAGCTCTGAGCGAAAGGAGAGCAGGCCATGGTCAGCATGCCGATCGTGGTCGGTACGGACGGCTCGGAGCAGGCCGGCCGCGCCGTCGAGTGGGCGGCCCGCGAAGCGGTACGGCGAGGGGCTGCGCTGCGGATCGTATCCGTGCCGGCGATGCCGTCCCGGATGCGGGCCTACGACTCGTCCCCGGCTACCGTGGCCCATTTCATGCGGGAGTATTCCGTCGCGGCGCTGTCCGCCGCGGCCAAGCGGGCCGGTGAAGTGGCGCCGCGGCTGCCCGCTGAAACCGAACTGCTGACCGGCGCCCCCGCCACGGCGCTGATCGCCAGTGCGGCCGGGGCGGCCATGCTGGTCGTCGGGGCTCGCGGCGGTGGCGGGTTCGGGGCCATGGCGCTCGGCTCCGTGAGCCGGTACGCGGCCCTGCACGCGCCCTGCCCGGTCGTGGTCGCCCGCGAGGACACCATGGCGGTCCACCGCAAGGTGGCGGTCGGGGTGGCCGACCCGGCCGAGGCCGGCGACAGCCTCGGGTTCGCCTTCGAGGAGGCGTCCCTGCGCGGGGCTCAGCTGACCGCCGTCCACGCCGTCCACCACTTGCGGCTGGCCGTCACCCGCCAGAGCCCGGCCCCAGGGCCGGGCGAGGCAGGTGCCGCCGCGGAGCTGGACAAGGCCCTGGCCGAATGGCAGGACAAGTACCCGGAGGTGCGCGTCCAGCCGGACGTCGTGTGGGGTCACCCCGGCCAGGTGCTGGCCGGCTACTCCGCGCACGTCGATCTCCTGGTCATCGGCAGGCACGGCGTCCCGGAGGGGGCCGCCAGCATCGGGTCCATCCTGCATCCGGTGCTCGGCCACGCCCACGGTGCCGTCGCCATCATCCCTTCCACCCACTGAGAACCCTTCCACCTACTGAGAACCCAGCCGCCCGGGACGCTGAGCGTCCCGGGCGGCTGGCTGCGTCGGTGGCTATGTCGGACCCGCGGACCCGGCCGGGTGCCGGGGCTGCTCCGGCGGCTGCGTCGCCTCGGGCGGCGCCTGCACCTCGGGATTCGCCGGGGAGTTGCTCCACGACCGCCAGACCAGCCGGTGTACCGGTATCCAGCGCGGGATGTCGCGCAGGCCCGGGATGAACGGTACCGCCAGCAGCAGGATCGTCGCGACTCCGGTCAGGTAGATCGCGATCAGGTCCACGTTGGCCGAGTTGTCGAAGCCGGGCACGTGGTACCAGAGCTGGAACAGCCACAGCCACGGCTGGCCGGGATAACTGCCGGTCTCGTTCATCACGCCCCACTGGTCACCGGTCAGGTGCTCGGCAGTGGCCTGATTGGCGTAGTAGGCCCCGTCATTCAGGAACAGCAGCGGCTCGGTGAAGTTGGTCCCGTAGAACGGCTGCGTGCCGGACAGGTCGGCGTCGATGGCCCCGCTGCGCGCCAGCGTGAGCTCGGTGGCCAGCATGAGCGGCACGGGGCCGTCATTGGCCCTGGGCACCACCGGGTTGCCGTTCACGAACTTGACCTTGGTCACCGCGGTGCCGTAGGCGGTCGCCCATTTCACCTGCTGGGCAGGGGAAGCCGCGTTGTAGATCCTGAGCGCGGCCGCCAGGGCCGGGTCGGTCGGTGCGTTCTTCGCCAGCGGGCTGAGCACGAAGGTCTGGGCGGCGTCGATGGGCTGCCTCACCCCGAGTATGTTCGCCGGGGCGAACAGGAGCGACTGCGGCGTGCCGTTGTTGTTGTAGGGCGGCCCGTAGGTCGCGGTCAGGCTGGTGCCGTTCAGTTCGGTCGCGGCGGTGGCCAGGAAGTCGTCCGGGGCGACCTGGACCCAGCTCCGGACTGTGACCGGGGGCACGTTGGGCGAGGACAGCAGCCCGGCCAGGCCGAAGGTCAGGGCGAGCACCACGACGGAGGCGATCGTGCCCTCCTTCAGGATGTCGTAGCGCCGGTTCGGCCCGCGCCAGGCGGCGCTGTCCGCGGCCCGCGCGGCGCGGCGGGCGGCCAGCCCACGTGCCCGGTGGACCGGAAGCGGGTGGCTCACGCCGCGCACCCGCACCATCAGCACGTGCGCGCCGATGATCGCGACCAGGACGATGGGGATGAGGACGATGTGCCACATCAGCATCTGGCCGAAGTTCATCAGGTTGAAGAACGACCCGACGCCGACCGCGTTGAAGGCGTCCTTGCCGTTCGTGGCGATCCACTGGGAGTCGAAGTTCTGCTGCGACAGGTAGCCGGTGAAGCACTCCACCACCGAGGCCACGAACGCCACCACGCCGGTGATCCAGGTCATCGCGCGCCGCCCCCGCCAGGCGGCCATCCAGAACTTGCCCCACAGGTGGATGACCAGGAAGGCCATGAACAGCTCGACGCTCCACAGGTGCAGGCTGTTGAGGAAGTGGCCGACCGGGTTGTAGTGCCACCAGTCCGGCCCGCCCAGCGCGATCGCGCACCCGCTGGCGATCACGACGCCCAGCGCGGCCAGCGAGGCCACGCCGAAGATGTAGATCCAGGACCGCACGTAGGCGGGCTGGCGGTCCGGCAGCAATTTGCCCGGCGGCAGGACCCGCAGCGCCCAGTTGCGCACCCGGGCCGTCCACATGTCGTCGTCTGGCCCCGGTGTCCGTGCGGGCTCGGCGGCTGCGGCCCCGTCTCCAGTGTCATCGGCGAGGTCCGCGTCGTACGCGCCGCCGGCTCCGGCGCTGGCCGCGGCCTCCTCCGTGTCCTTTTTCCCATGCGGGAAGGGGATCAGCAGGGCCGCGCCGAAGATGACGACCATGACGGCGATCAGGACGAGGTTCGCCACTGACACATCAAAGATCGACCAGTGCAGGTATGTCCCGGGCTGATTCAAATCAATCGCGGCGGGCGTGGAGCCCGCAAACGCTATGGCTGCCATCAGATGCTCCGGCTGGAAGGCGGGACGGGCCCGCGCGAAAAAGTGTGGCCCCCAACTTCCTCCCAGGTGGGAGGGCTCATCCAGGGAGGTGAGTCACTAGCCTTCCGGGACCTTCGTCCCCTGTGTTGCGCCTGGGGCAAACTGGGGTGCTCTGAACTTGGAACGGGGACTTAGGGCCCGGCAGATTTCGGCCGTTCTTCCTGTGACGTACCGAACAGGCCGTGCTGTGCTAGCCGGTGAGGGCGTTCCGCCCCGGTGGCCTGCTCCCGCGGACCCGCGCCGAACACCCGTCGCGGGGCGGGAACCCTCCGCGACATCTGGGTGGTGGGATCAATGGCTCGGCAGATCGATCCGTGGGTCGGCGTACCGCAGACAGTAGTGCTGGAGGAGAACCTGCTGGCCGTGCAGCTTCGCCTGCAGCGGCTCGACGTCAAGCTCCGCGAAGTGGAGGCGCGGCTCGAGCGGGTGGCCCTGGTGGCCGACGAGGCCAAATTGGACGTGGACCAGGCAAGCGGACAGACCCTGCAGCTCGAAGCGCAGCTGGCCGGTGTCGCCGCCGCCCTCCTCATGCTGACCGACCAGCTCTGCACCGCAGGTCCCGCCCGGTCTGCCCCCGCCGGCGGCCCAGCCCCCGCCGATGTGTCCGCCGCCGTCGCCCGCAAGGTCACGGAGATCTTGGCGGAGATGCTCCCCTGACGCGCTGGCCCTTCCGCCGTTTCGCGGCGGCGAGGGCCCTCAGCCAGCGCTCCCTTCCGTCACATGGACCACATGCGTCCCCGCCAAGGTCAGCCGCCGAAAGGTTAGCCCGCAGCGGGAGCGGGGGCACCCTTCGTGACCGGGACCTTGCGGTGCGGTTCCTTCTCGGTGTTCTTCAGGCCGATGCTCACCGTCAGGATGCCGTTGTGACAGCCGGCCGTGACGGGCCACCAGGAAGGCCAGGCCGATCGTGATCGGCACGAACAGGAAGTGGTACACGGTCGTGATGCCAAACTGCCACCGTGAGATGTCGAGCACGTCCACCCGTAGCCTCCCAGCTCGGCCGATTCCTCATTCCGGCAGATCCACGTGCCCGGGTGGATGTCCCGGCGTCCAAGATCGATGATCTTGGTTTCGTCTTCAGGTCACGCAGGGCCACGCGGCCTGCGCAACGGGGACCAAAGTCCCGTGGGGGCGGCTACGGTCAGCTGACCGGGGCGGCTACGGGTTGCGGCTCGCGGAACAATGCGGCGGCCACGTCAGCCGCCCGGCCGGGCAGCTCCACGACGGTGGCACCGGCCACCACAAGAGCCGCCTGGTGCATCCGGTAGTGATGACCGCACAGCAGCAGGTCGGCCGGGGCGGGGCGGGACGCCGACGGGGGCATGACCACCCGGACGATGGGGCGGCCCGGGCAGCAGCAGGCCCGGTACTCGGGGCGGCCAGGATCGGCCCACTCGATCGTTTCGTGCGCGCCGACGGCGGCCGGCGCAGATCCGGTACCAGGGACACCCTTGCGGGCGAAGTTCGGCTTCATAGCACGAGGATGGCCTGCCGCGGGCCCGGTTTGCAGAGCCAAAACTCCCCGCCTCCGCAGGCCGAAGGTCCTCGCGGCGACGCTGCCGGGCGCGTCCGGGCGGCCCTCACGGACGGACGATGCGCCGCCCGCTGATCCGGCGGGGGGTGATGCGCACGTACGCCGCGCGGTCACCGCCTGCCCACGGCAGCACCTCGGCGCAGCGCTGCAGATGAGCCAGTTCCGTTTTCTGCAGCACCTGGTGCGCCTGGCCCTGGATCAGAACGCTCCACCCCTGCTCAAGGGCTTCGTCGACGTGGTCGACCTCGAAGGACACCTCACCGTCGGCATGAGCGGCGATGACCGAGCCCCCGTCGGTCCGCACCACCACCGTGTTCGCGGTCACCGCAAAGTTGACCGGCAGGATGACGATCCCCGAGGCGGTGCCGAACCCGATCCGGCCGACGCCCCCGGCTGCGATGAGGCGAAAGCATTCGGCTCGCGGAATCCGCGCCAGCCTATTCAGGCCAGCCAGCGGCTCGCGTCCGGGCGGCATCTCCAGTGCTGCCCCGAGCAAGGCCGACGGCGTGGTCTGCAGCGCCACGGACAACTGGCGCAGCACAGCGCTGGTAGGCAATCCGGGATACTTCTCCAGGAATTCCAGGTACCGCACGCTCACCCGGGCCCGGGCCGCGACCTGCTCCCGGCTGAGCCTGAGCTCGCTGCGCCGCTGCGCCAGCCTCCGGCTAAGGTCGCCGGGGGACGCAGCGGTCGGCCAGGGTTCCGGGTCGTGCTGATCCGCTGGGCGGTGCTCAGCTTCGGGACTGATGGTCATGCCGTCCACCTCTGATCAATGCGTAGGGCCGCCTGCCAGGGCGGCGCCTCTGTAACGCAGAATCGCGGCCCAGTGACACGGGGCAGAGAGCCGTCGGAAATATCCGGGCGGGACTTAGGTCTGTCCCGGGGTGGCGAGTGCTGTGCGAAAGGACGGCGGGAACTCGGCGGCAACCATCAGCTCGCGCCCGGTCACGATGCCCGGCGCGATACGGATGAACTGGTCGTCCCGCGCGAGGGCCCAGGAAGGGGGCCCGGTGCCGCGGAGCCTGGCAATGTCGCCGGGGTCGGTCACTTCGTACGCGCTGCCGACCACGTTGACCGTCCAGCCGGTGCGGGTTTCGTCGTCCAGATGCTCGGCCTGGAACGCCACGATGGTATCCGGGATGGTGGCGGAGAGCGTGCTGCCGGTCTCGAGCCGGATGACGATCTCGTTGCCGTCGACGGCGAACCTCACCGGCTCCACCGCGGGCAGCGCCCTCTTCGTGTAGGCGATCCGGCCGACTGAGACCGACGTCAGCAGCCGGAGGCACTCGTCTGCCGGAAGCATTGTGGGCCCGGAGTCATCTGCGTCCATACCAGCAGGGATATTGCGCCTGGTAACGGCGGGCACAGGGCCGAAGGTCCAGGCTCCGAACCGGAAGGTCCTGCCGCCACGGAGCGGTGGCGGTCAGCGCAGTTGCCGAAGGCGGTCAGCGCAGTTGCCGAAGGCGGTCAGCGCAGTTGCCCAAGGCGGTCAGCGCAGTTGCCGAAGGAACGGGTCATACGGCTGCGCCGGGGTGATGCGGATTCTGGCGTCTACGACGGATACCCCGCTGGGGTAGGCGATCACGGGGCTGAGGTCGAGCTCGGCGACCTCGGGAAGGTCATCGGCCAGGCGGGAGATGCGCAGCAGGAGATCCTGGAGCGCTGGCAGGTCGGCGGCCGGGCTGCCCCGGTGGCCGAGCAGCAGCGGCGCTGACCGGGCGGAGCGGATGAGTTCGTCGGCGTCAGCGTCGGTGAGGGGGGCGAGCCGGGCCGCGCGGTCGGCCGGCACGTCGGTGGCCACGCCGCCGAGCCCGAAGACCACCAGCGGGCCGAACATGGGTTCCTGCGTGACGCCGATGATGACCTCGGTGCCACCGGTGATCATCGGCTGCATCAGTATCCGGCGCAGCCGCCCGAACTTGGCGGACAGCACGCGGTAGGCCCGCCGGATGTCGGCGACGGTGCGCAGATCCGGCTGGACCGCTCCGGCATCAGCCTTGCACAGCAGGCCAGGCACGTCGGCCTTCAGCACGACGGGGCCGCCGAGGTCGGCGGCGGCCCGGACGGCGTCGTCGGCGCTGGCCACCGGGGTGAGGCTGGTCAGCTCGACACCGTAGTGTGCGAGCAGCGCCGCGACCGTCTCTGGCGGCAGCCAGCCGCCCTTCGGGTGGCGCGTCAGGTACTTCCGGACCAGGGCGCGGGCGTCGTCCGGTGTCACGTCGCTGAATTCGCGGATATGCCCCGGTGGGCGTGACCGCCAGGTGCCGTAGGTGACTGCGTGGGCCAGGGCCCGCACGGCCGCCTCCGGGTACGCGTAGCACGGTATCGAAGCGCCCGCCGGACCCGCCGGCTGTGGCTGGCCCGGCCGATCCTCCTCGGCCGGGGTGGCCCCGGGCAGCAACCGGACGGCCTCGGGCTGGTCGAGGATTACCGCGGCAAGAGGTACCCGGATGTCGGCGGCGCGGATCGCCGCGACGAGGTCTCCGGTGGCGGCGGTCGGCAGGGCCAGCGCAAGGATCGCGTCCACGCCTTCGTCGGCGGCGGCCAGCTCCAGGCAGCGCCGGAACGAATGTTCGCTGACGGTGGCGGTCGTGTCGATCGGGCCGGTCACTGCGCCGCTGGGGGGGACCAGTGCGTGCAGCCGCCGCCGGGTCTCGCCGGTCAGCCGGTGCATGGTCAGGCCGTAGTCGGAGCAGGCGTCGGCGGCCAGCACACCAGCGCCACCGACGTTGGAGACCACCGCGACCCGCGGGCCGGCGGGAAGGGGCTGGGTGGCCAGCAGGGCCGCCGCCTCGACGAGCTCACCGAGGCTGTCGGTGGCGATGATGCCGGCCTGCCGGAAGAGGGCCGCACGTGTCACCAGCGGAGTAGCCGCCGCCGGGGTGTGGGACGCAGCCGCCCGCTGACCGGTAGCGGATCGTCCGGCGTGCACGGTCAGTACGGGCATGGTCCGGCCGACCTGGCGTGCGGTGCGGGCGAACTTGCGGGGGTTGCCGAACGATTCGGTATACAGCACGGCGAGTTTGGTCGCCTGGTCCTGTTCCCACCACATCAGCATGTCGTCGCTGGAGACGTCGTACTTGCTGCCGACGGAGGCGAAGGAGGAGACCCCCACCCCCAGCCGGGACAGCCGGTCGGCCAGGGCGAAGCCGAGCCCGCCGGACTGCATGACCAGGCCCACGGTGCCGGGTGCCGGGTGCCGGGCGGCAAAGGTCGCGTCCAGCCCGGTGCTTGGTACCGCGATGCCGAAGCAGCCGGGGCCGACCAGGCGCATGCCGTAGCGGCGGCAGATGGCCAGCAGGTCCGCGCCCTGTGGCGGGTCCAGCCCCACCGTGATCACGACGAGGGCCTTGATCCCGCGCCGGCCGCAGTTGTCCGCCACGGCGCACACGGCGGCGGGCGGCACGGCCACGACCGCCAGGTCTACGGGTTCGGGCAGTGCGGTTACCGACGGCACACAGGGCACCGCCTCCATGTGTGCGGCGTGCGGGTTGACCGCGTACACGCGGCCCTGGTAGCCGGCGGTGACGATGTTGTGCAGGATGGCCCGGCCGGCGGTGCCCATCCGGCGGCTGGCCCCGACCACGGCGACCGAGTCCGGCTGGAACACATGGCGCAGGCTCACCACGTCCGCGCTGCGCTCGCGGAGCGCGGCGGCGTCCAGGTACGGGTCCCAGCGCGGATCGGCGTCATCGTGCGGCAGGTCGCAGGTCAGCTCGATCACGCCGTCTTCCAGTTCGCGCCGGATGCTGAGCCCGGCGCCGGCGAAAATCTTCTGCATCTCGGCGTTCTGCGCCAGTACCGATGCCGTGAGGGTGGTGACGCCCCGGCGGCCGGCGTCGGAGATCAGGTGCTCCAGCAGCAGCGTGCCGATGCCCCGGCCATGCATGTGGTCAGCCACCGCGAACGCGATTTCCGCCTCGTGCCCGTTGCCCCTGATCTCGTAGCTGGCGACGCCGGCGAGCTGGCCATCTACCGTGGCCAGCAGAGTGGCGTGGTCGGCGGCGGGTGCCCGGCAGACCCGGCGTGCTTCCGGCTCCGCGGAGAGCCGGCTGAAACTGAAGAAACGCTGGTAGGAGTTCTCCGGCGACATGGCCTCGTGCATCGCCGTGACCGCAGCCGTGTCGCCAGGGGTGGCGGGGCGGATCTCCGCTGTGGTGCCGTCGGCCAGCAGGGCGTACGCGCTGCCGGTAAAAGCTGTCGATGGCGTTTTCATTTCCTTTTCCCAGCCTTCGCGTCGTACCTGCGGCTCAGTACGGCTCAGCACAGCGGGCCGTACGGGCGCAGGTCGGTCCCCGGGTAGTCGAGCCGGTCGCGCACCGCGACCACGCCTTCGATGTGCCGCACCGCCCCGACGATCTCCTGGCCGATGGCAGCGGTTTCCGGGTCGCCCGCGAGCGTGACGACGCCGTCCTGCACCGTGACCCGGTAGGACAGCGGGTCGGTGCGGAATTCCTGCCGGATGACGTCGGTGATCTGGTGGTAGATCTCCTTGTCCGGCCGGTTGTAGACGGTGAGCACGTCGGTGCGGCTGACGATCCCCACCAGCCGGCCCGCGCCGTCCACGACGGGGAGCCGCTTGACCCGGCGGTCGTACATGAGCCGGGCCGCATGACGGACCGTGTCGTCCGGCCAGACGGTGACGGCCGGCTGGCTCATCAGCTCGCGGGCGGTCACACCCTTGGCCTTTTCCAGATCCCGGCGGTGAATGAGGCCGGAAGGCGGACCGGAGTTGTCCTCGCCGCCGTCGTCAAAGACTTCCTTGGCGATCAGGTCCGCCTCCGAGACCACGCCGATGACCTTGCTGTCCTCGTCGATGACGGGGAACGCGCTGATCCGCTGATCCCGCAGCTTGGCCGCGATTTCTTTGAAGGGCGCGTTTTCGCGGACGGCGATCACGTTGGTGCTCATTACGTCGGCCACCTTGGCATTCATCAGGCACGCCTCTTTCGTCCACCATTCTGGGTTCCAGTTCACCGGAACCGGGGCGGGGCTGGTACCGGTAAATGGCCGCTTGACGGCAGGGCGTCCGGCCTTTGAGTTCGGGCAGAAGGTCCCGACTGCGCCGCGCTGGGCCAGGACACTGGTCCCGGGCCCGAAGGACGCTGTCCTCTGCCGCGATGACGCCGGTCCGGCGGACCCTGTGGTCACGGCGGGCTGTCCGGCGCGAAACGCGACCGCTGGCCCGCACGAACGAGGCAGGCAGGGAGCATGACGATGAGGGACGGGTGTGCCCGCTACCGCCTCGTCCTGCTGCGCCACGGCGAGAGCGAGTGGAACGCCCGTGACCTGTTCACGGGCTGGGTGGACGTCGGCCTGTCGGCTGGTGGTGAACGTGCGGCGTCATGCGCCGGGATGCTGCTCGCGGCCCGTGCCCTGCCGCCGGACGTCGTGCACACCTCGGTGCAGCGGCGTGCGATCAGGACGGCGGAGCTGGCCCTGGCCTGCTGCGGGAGGGACTGGATTCCGGTGCGCCGGTCGTGGCGGCTCAATTCCAATCACTACGGCGCGCTGCAGGGCAGGAACAAGGCCGAGATGCGCTCGGTCTACGGAGCGGAGCAGGTCATGGCCTGGCGGCGTGGTTACGACGTCCGGCCGCCTCTGCTCGAGCCCAGCGCCCCCCACTCACAGTTCTCCGATCCCCGCTATGCCGCGCTGCCGCCGGACGCGCGGCCCCGCGGCGAGTCCCTGCGGGACGTGACCGCGCGGCTGCTGCCCTACTGGTACGACGTGATCGTGCCCGACCTGCACGATAGATCAGTGGTTCTCGTCGTGTCGCACGGCAACACGCTGCGGGCGCTGATCAAGCACCTGGAGTCCGTCAGCGACGAGGCCAGCTCGGAACTGAACGTGCCTAACGCCGTTCCGCTGCTGTATGAGCTGGATGCGCAGCTGCGTCCGGTCGGGCGGCTGCAGCAGCTAAGGGCGTGCTGAGCGTGCCTGCGGTCTGGGCGAGCTCGCTCTGCTGCGCGGACACGGGCCATGGTCAGCCGTACAGGGCCTCGGCGTCGGCGGCGTACTTGGCCAGGACGTAGTCCCTGCGGATCTTTTGCGTGGGGGTCAGCTCGGCGCCGGTTGCGAACCGGCCGGGCAGAATGCGAAACCGTTTGATGCCTTCAGCCCGGGACACGGCCATGTTCGCGCGGTCCACCGTCGTCTGGACGACGGCGCGCAGATCCGGATCTTCGGTCAGCTCACCGACCGTCGCCCCGGCTGGTTTTCCCTGCCGCTGTTTCCACCGGGCGAACGCCTCGCCGTCCAGGGTGACAAGTGCGGCGATGTACGGGCGCCGGTCACCGATGACGACGCACTCGGCGATCATCCAGTGCTCGCGCACCCGGTCCTCCAGGACCGAGGGCATCACATTCTTGCCGCCGGCCGTGATGATCAGTTCCTTCTTCCTGCCGGTGATGTAGACGAACCCGTCATCATCGACCCGTCCGAGGTCCCCGGTGCGCAGCCACCGGCCGTCGAATGCCTCGCTGGTGGCCTGCGGGTCCTGCCAGTACCCCTGGAACACCACCGGCCCCTCGACCTCGACCTCGCCATCGGCTGCGATCCGCGCCGAGCAGCCAGGCAGCGGCTGGCCCACTGAGCCGATCCGCTGAACGCGTGGGGGATTTATGGTGACGGGGCCTGCGGTCTCGGTCAGTCCCCAGCCTTCCAGCACGGTGATTCCGGCACCGTGCAGAAAGTGCGCGAGGTCTTCGTTCAGCGGCGCGCCGCCGCTGATCACCCAGGCTGCCTGCCCGCCGAGCCCCCGCCGTAGCCGCGTGTAGACCAGGCGCCCGTATGCCGCGTGCCGCACCCGCAGCCGGATACCGGGCCGTCGGCCAGCCCGGCTGTAGGCGACCGCCGTGGCCTCCGCCGCCGTGAACAGCCGCTGGTGCCCTTCCGCCTCGGCCCGCTGGCGGGCCACGGTGGCGATCTTCTCGAGTACGCGGGGCACCGCGAGCAGGATCGTTGGCTGGAAGGCGGGCAGCTCCGCGGGCAGCTCACCGGGGTCGGCGAGATAGGCGGCCCGTTTGCCTGCGTGCACCAGGCACAGGGCAACGACCCGGGCCAGGATGTGGGACAGCGGCAGGAAGAACAGGCTGGAGGCATCCCCGGCCAGGACGCGATCCCGGACCCCGGGCACGCTCATGACGGCGCGGACCGCCGCGGTCAGGTTGCCGTGGCTGATCATGCAGCCTTTCGGCTGGCCCGTTGTGCCTGAGGTGTACACGATGGTCGCGAGGGTCGCGGAGGTCACCGCGCCGCGCCTGCGGGCCAGTTCCTCCGCGGCAATGCCCTGCCCGGCTCTGGCCAGCGCGTCCAGGCCGCCGGCGTCCAGTTGCCAGACGATCTCCACCTTCGCCGGCTGAGTGTCCTCGATGGCGCCGGCGAACTGCGCGTTCCCGGCGAACACCGCGACCGCGCCGGAGTCGCTCAGTTCCCAGCCGATCTGCTCCACCGACGAGGTCTCATAGACGGGCACGGTCACGGCCCCTGCCGCCCAGATCGCGAAATCACAGACCATCCAGTCCAGGCTGGGCGCGGCCATCAGGCCGATCCGGTCACCGGGCCTGATCCCCCCGGCGATCAGGCCGGCCGCGACGGATGTGACCCGGGCGGCGAACTGTTCCGCGGTTACCGGCCGCCACGCGCCGCCGTCTTTCACGCAGAACAGGACGCGGTCCGCCTCCCGCGCGGCCCAGCCGAACGCGTCATCGCATGCGTTCTCGCCCATGCTCCGCTGCCCAGGCTCACTCGCCGGCCCGGTCATCCAGCCGGGAGCGCTCCCGCCACCGCGTGCAACCGTGCGGGCCCCGGGCGGCACGTTCATGTCGGGCATCGGTACCTCCCGCTCCACGACTGGCCAGGACTCTCTTGCCACCCATCCGTCCAGGAATGCCAGATCCGGTGAGCAACTGACAGCGCCGCTGGCCCCCTGCCTCCGGGACCTTCGTCACCCGGCACGGCAGACGCCGGAACACGATGCCGAACAGTCGGCCTGGCTGCAAGAGGTCACGCGACGAGACACGCACGTCCCGGCGGGTGACGGACGTCATGACGCCGCATCGGATATGGGGATGGGCCGGGATGGGGCTTAGTACTGTAGGCGGGCGGTCCAGATCAGCTGGGTTCCGCCGCTCGCCAGGGTGCTGACCTGGAAAGTCCCGCCATTGCGTTCGGCGCGGTGCCGCATATTCGCCAGGCCGCTGGAACGGGTAGCAGTACCGAGACCACGGCCGTTGTCGGAGATGTCCAGGGTGATCAGGCCGTCGTCACCGGACTCTACCGAGATGCTGATCATGCTGGCGTGTGCGTGGCGCGCGCAGTTGGAAAGTGCCTCGCGGGCCACGGCGAGGATGTCGTTGGCCAGCACCGCGTCCGGGCTAGGCTCCAGTACGCCGGTGAACTGGATGTCGGCGGTGAAGCCGAGCTGCGGCCCGTGTTCGTCGATGAGATCCCGGAGCCGGGCGCGCAGACCGCCGGGACTGGGCGCGGGCTGCTGAAGCCCGAAGATGCTGGAGCGGATCTTGACGATGATCCGGTCGAGCGTGTCGACATAGCCGTTGACCCGCTGGGCGGTGGCCGGGTCGCTCCCGCTGGCCTGGCTCTGCAATTTCATGCCGAGGGCGAAGAGTTCCTGAATGACATGGTCGTGCAGGTCGGAGGCGATGCGGTCGTGGTCTGCCGCCTGGGCCATGACGAGCTGGTCAGCGCGGGCCAGGGCGAGCTCCATCGCCACGGCGGCATGGCTCGCGAACGAAAATGCCATCAGGAGATGCGTCTCGGTAAATTCCGGACTGGCGCGGCGCCGGCCCAGGATCAGTGCGCCACGGACCTGTTCCCCGGCGGTCAGCGGGACCACGATCAGCGGGCCGAGGTCAGCGCCCAGCACAGCGGTGGCCGCTTCGCGCTGCTCGCCGGTGACGAGACTGCCCTCGCCAGTGAGAAGCGCCTGCCCGGCCAGCGAGCCGACGACCGGCGCAGTCGTGTCCAGCAGATCCATGGCGAGTGCTCCGCTTGCCCCGGTCACGATCATTTGGTCCGAGCCGTACGGTACCGCCACGACAGCGAAGTCTGCCTCCGCAGCGGCTGCGGCATGTTCTGCGATCAGGGTGTGGGCCTTTTCCGCGTCGCCGGACAGCAGCAGCGGCGTCAGCTCGCTGGACACCGTCAGCCACCGGCGGCGCTGCTCAGATTCGGTGAACCGGCGTGCGTTCGCGATGGCTGCACCGGCGGCCGCGGCGAGCGCGATGGCCAGCTCCTCGTCTTCTGCGGTGAATTCGCCGCCTCCGGACCGCTCGATGAGGTAGAGGTTGCCGAAGACCTCCTGGCCGATGCGGATCGGGACGCCGACAAAGCCGGTCATCGGCGGATGGCCTGACGGAAACCCCACGGACACGGAATGGGCAGCAAGGTCCGCAATGCGGATCGGGACCGGCTCGCTGATCAGCAGGCCGAGGATTCCCTCACCCCGGGGCAGCGCACCGATGCTTCTGACCAGCTCGTCGTCCAGGCCGACGTGCACAAACTCTTCGAGTTTCCCATCCCGGCCGAGCACGCCGAGCGCTGCGTACCGGGCACCCAGAAGGTCCCGGGCCGCCCCCACGATCTGGCGCAACACGACTGGGAGGCTCAGCTCGCCGGCCACCAGAGCATTGGCGCGCAGCAGCCCGCGCAGCCGTCCCTGACTGGCCAGCACGTCATCAGCGCGGTCCATGAGCTGCACGAGCAGCTGATCCAATTCGAGCCGGGGCACGTCAGGAAAGCTCAATCTCCCGGCGGCGTCCGCTGAACTGGCACGGCCTGGATCGGGCCATGACTGCGCCGGCAGCACCGAATCAAGCTCATTATCTTCGGGTGCGGCCACCTCGCTCCTTTCCCGGAGCTGGCAAGCGCGGGGAGCTTGGCGGGGTCTCGGCCGTTGCCCGGCGGGCAGATCAGAACCAGATCGAATCGGGCACCAGATTGGACAGATACAGATAAGGCTGTTCAGCCCGTCTTCTGTCCATTCAGGCGCGTACAACGGGGTCCCCTGGGCGTGCCCCGCCGAGCTGCGACTACCCACGTCCCTGCGTCAGCGCGGGAGAGGAGGTGAGAACGATGGTTCCTGAGGACAGTCTACGTCGGTATCAAGTCCTTGGATAGCCGCCGGGAGGACCAACGTCCCGGTACCGGGACACCACTGGCCCTGTCCGGAACGAGTCCGGCCGAGTGCAATGGGATCCAGGGGCAATGTGCCTGGACCCCGAGACGAGCGGAGGGAACCATGTCCCGCCGGGATAGCTACCTGGATGCCATGCTGAAGCACCTGGGCACGACGTACTACCAGACCTTTCAGGGTGAGGCCACGTCCTCTGATGTGGCCGAAGCGGTCTCCTCGGTACGGGAGGAGATGGCCCGCCGTCCGGGCCAGTACCCGGTTTTCGAGGGCCGCGATCGGGGCCGCCCCGTCGGCCGATGGCGAGTCAGGGACGTGCTGCGGGCCGATCCGGTGACCGTCGAGAAGGGCGCCTCCGTCACGGACATCGCCCGGCTGATGAGTGACCACCGGGTCAGCGCGCTGCCGGTGCTGGCCGAGGGCGGACGGGTAGCCGGCGTGGTCTCCGAGGCCGATCTGCTCCGCGCGCGCAGGCACCAGAGGGGGCACGTGCCAGGCAGAGCCGGACAGCCGGGTGACACGGCGGCGCAATTGATGACCGCGCCGGCCATCACCATCGGCCCGGACGCCTCACTCGCGGCTGTGGCCAGGCAGATGGACCAGCACCACATCCGGATGCTCCCCGTCACAGACGCCGACGGAGGCCTGCTCGGGGTGGTCACCCGCCGGAATCTGCTGAGCGTCTTCCTGCGCACCGACAAGGAGATTATGAGCGAAGTCCGCGCGATGCTGCGTAATGTCCTGCTCATCGATGACCGCTCGGTGACGGTCTCTGTGCGGGATGGGGTGGTGACGCTGGCCGGGCACATAGACGCCGAGGCCACTGGGCGGGCCGCCGTCGACCTGGCCAAGGACGTGCTCGGGGTAGTCGACGTGATCAACAAGCTATCGGGGCCGGTTCCCACCGGGCGTGCCGCCGCTCAGTCCTGAGGTGGACCGGTCACAGTACGGCAACGGCACCCGGCGTGCCGGGTGGCGTCATGGGAGGAGATTTTGCGGCGGCTGCACGTCGCGGTGCAGGATCTTGCCGGTGGGGCCCTTGGGAAGTTCGCGTACGAACCAGACGTGCCGGGGGTACTTGTAGGCCGCTACCCGTTCTCTGGCGAACGCGCGCAGTTCCGCCGGGGTGGCGGTTTTTCCCAGCTTGAGCTTGACGGCGGCACCGATTTCCTCACCCAGATCGACGTGCGGGATGCCGATGACGGCGACCTCGGCGACGGCCTGGTGCTCGTGCAGGACCTCCTCGATCTCGCGCGGGTACACGTTGTACCCGCCGCGAATGATCAGGTCCTTCTGGCGGCCGACGATGAAGAAATAGCCGTCACTGTCGACCTTGGCCAGGTCACCGGTGCGGAACCAGCCATCCGGGATCGCCTCCGCGGTGGCCTCGGGCTTGCCCCAGTAACCCTTCATCACGTTGTGCCCCCGGACGGCGATCTCGCCGACCTCGCCGACGGGCAGGCTCGCTCCGTCGCCGTCCACGACCCGCATCTCGACCCCCTCCACCGGCGTGCCGATCGATCCGGGCTTGCGCTCCCGGTCGGGATGGTTGAAGGACGCGAGCGGGGAGGTCTCCGACAGCCCGTAGGCTTCCAGGATCATGCAGCCGAAGGTCTGCTCGAAGCCGCGCATGATCTCCAGCGGCATCGCGGCGCCCCCGGAGATGCAGGTCCGCAGGGACGAGGTGTGGGCGCTGTCGTGGGCCCGGTGGTGCAGCATCGCGGCGTACATCGTCGGCACCCCCTCGAAGATCGTCACCTGGTCGCGCCCGATGATCTCCAGGGCCTTGCCGGGGTCGAACCTGGGCAGCAGCGTCAGGGTGCCCCCGCTGACGATCGTCGCATTCAGCCCGGCGGTTAGCCCGAAGACGTGGAACAGCGGCAGGCAGCCCATCATCACGTCACCGGGGCCAGCGCTGAGCATCTCGTGGGCCGCGAGTTCGGCGTTGCGGGTCAGGTTCGCGTGCGTGAGCTCGGCGCCCTTGGGCCTGCCGGTGGTCCCGGAGGTATAGAGGATCACGGCGTCGTCGTCGTCGGCCTGCTCCGCTATTACGGAGGACGGGGTGAGCCCGGCGAGCAGCGCGCCCATGTCAGGCTCGTCAACCTCCAGGACCTGCGTGCCCGTCCCGGCGGCGCCCTTGGCTGCTTCCACCGCTGCCTCGTGCCAGGTGAACAGGACTTTCGCCCCGGAATCCCCCAGGTAGTAGGCGACCTCGCGGTTCTTCAGCAGGGGGTTCATCGGCACCACCGTGGCCCCGGCGGCGAGCGCACCGTAGAAGACGATAGGGAAGGCGGGCACGTTCGGCAGCATGACACCGATCCGGTCACCCGGCATTACCCCTAGAGATGCCAGCAGGGACGTCACGCGGCTGGCGGAATCTTCCAGTTTCGCGTAGGTCAGCACCAGTTCGTCCAGGCGCACTGCGGGACGCTCGCCGTGGTCGGCTGCCGCTCGTGCCAGCAGGGAGCTGAGATTCACCATGACGCCTCCAGCGCATCACACCTGGCCAATGCCACCCCCGTCAGTATGCTGCGCCAGATACGGCAAAGACAGAGCATCGGCCCGTACAGTCCATAGCCAAGAAAATCGGAGCCCGCATTTTAGCTGCGGGCTCCGTGCGTTCGCTGGGTGCTACATGTTCCGCATCCAGAAAAACTTTCGAATGTCGTCCTTTCCTCCCACCAGGGCCGCAATGACGACCACAGCGAGCGTCGTGTGTGCCTTTAGCCCTGCCGTGACCTTGGGCGTGCGGGCCAGGGACGTAGGGCCCTGCGACACATGAGGACGTCGGCAGATGCTGGGAGGGAGCTCAATGGCGAGCGGGGAAATGATGAAGGCGCTGGTGTATCACGGACCGGGCCGCAAGTACGTCCGGGTGCCGTTTGCGGAGAACTCCACCTACCGGGTGCCGGGCGGCGTCACCGACGAGGACCTGCTCATGCTGTCCGACATCCTGCCGACCGGCTATGAGGTAGGTGTCCTCAACGGCGGAGTCCGGCCTGGAGACGTCGTCGCTGTCGTCGGATCCGGCCCGATCGGCCTTTCCGCCATCATGGGCGCCCGGCTGTTCAGCCGCGTCGCTGACCGGTGGCCTCGGCGCCGACACCGCCATCGAAGCCGTCGGCGTGCCCGAGGCTTTGCCGCTCATGACGCGCAGCAACTCTGCGCCAGCAGACCGAACGGCGGCCGCAGCGACCGCCGTCAAGGCAGCCATGGATAGACCTCAGTGAAGGAGGAAGGATCATGGCCAGCAGACCGATCGTGGTCGGCGTAGATGGCTCGGAGCAGGCGCTGCACGCTGTCGAATGGGCCGCGCGTGAGGCTGTGTGGCGCAAGGCACCGCTGCGCATCATCTCGGTATCGGCAATGCCGTCCCGGATGCGCCCGTACAGCGGCACGCCCGCCACCGTGGCTGACACCCTGCACAAGATGTCGGCCCGGGCTCTCGCGGCGGCCCTCGGCCGCGCCCAGGAAGTGGCGCCGGGGCTGCTCGCCGACGCCGACCTGGTCACCGGGGCGCCCGTGCAGGCGCTGACCGCGAGCGGCTCAGGGGCGTCGATGCTGGTCCTCGGGGCCCGCGGGGCAGGCGGTTTCAGCGCGATGGTGCTGGGTTCGGTGAGCCGCTATTTGGCCGCGCATGCACCCTGCCCGGTCGTGGTCGCCCCCGAGGACAGTATGGCCGTGCACGCCGAGATCGTCGTCGGAGTCGGGGACCCGGCGCAGGCCGCCGACAGCCTCGGGTTCGCCTTCGACGAGGCGTCGATGCGCGGCGCCCGGCTGACCGCCGTTCACGCCCTGGAACGGCTCCCTTGGGCTGCTCTCCGGGACGATGAGGACCCCGACCAGACCAAGGCGGCGGTCATGGCCATGGAAGGCGCCGATGCCGCCAGCGATCCTGGCATCTTCGCCGCGGCCGATGAAGCAGCCGCCACCGCCGACCTGGCGGAAGTTATCGATGGATGGCGGGACAAGTACCCCGAAGTCCCGGTCAGCCAGCAGGTCATCCGCGGCCATCCCGGCCACGTACTGGCCCGCCAGTCCGCCCGCGCCGACCTGCTGGTGATCGGCCGGCACGGTGAGCCCCGCCGGGCCCGCCTCGGCTCGATCCAGCACCCGCTCCTCAGCCACGCCCACGGTGCCATCGCCGTCGTCCCGTCCCTTAACTGAGACCCACCCAGCTCGCAAAAGTGCTTCCCATCCAGGAGGAAAAATGTCCGGGATCATCGTGGGAATTGACGGCTCAAGTCATTCGCGGGTCGCGCTGGACTGGGCCATGCGGGAGGCCAAGCTGCGCCGAGAATCGCTCTCCGTCCTCACCGTTGTGCACCTTTCGGCCGCCGGCTGGCACGGCATGGTCGTCTTCCCTTCCAGTCAGGAAGTTGTGGCTGAAGCGCGGGAGGGGGCCAGGGAGGCTGCCGCCAAGGCCGCGGCGCGGCTCGGCGAAGCGGCGCCGCCGACCAGGGTGCAGGCCGTCGTCGGACAGCCGGCCGAGGTTCTGATCGACGCTTCGCAGGACGCCGATCTTCTCGTCCTCGGCTCCCGCGGCACTGGCGGCTTTACCAGGCTGACGATGGGTTCCGTCAGCAGCCAGGTCAGCCAGCACGCGCATTGTCCCGTCGTCATCGTCCCCGGCGACCGGCACGCATAGGTCGGCGGCATCCAAACGGAGCCCAGCCGCTGGCGTGGGCTCCGTTTGGATGACGGACGGACCTCGACGTCCGGATGCGCCTTCCGCACGTCAGACCGCCGGCCCGGCAGATGTATCCGGCCGGCGCCTGTTTGGGCGCCGGCCGGGTGATTGTGGTTGGCGGGGAGTGGGGTGGTGGTGCCCGTTATGCGACAGCGGCGGGGACTGGGGGAGTCAGTGGCGGGGCGGTGTGCTGTTCGTGGCTGGTGCGGCGGAGCCAGAATCCGATTCCGGAGCCGATCAGGGATAGGCCGCCCAGGATGAAGGTGATGATGGCGGCGATCCACATGATCTGGGATGCCTTCCACCAGCCGTAGGCGTTCAGCAGCATGGAGCGCAGCGTCTCGCCCTTGAACACGGTGGCCACGGTGGCGGCGAGCTTGGCGTTGTTCGGCTGGGCGATCGATTCGGCGGACAGCTGGGAGTAGGTCTTCCCGGCGCCCATTTCGGCGATGTGGACGGCGATGAAGTGGTCGGCGAAGGCTTCGGCCTGCTGGCCGGTGAGCATCTGCTGGCCGGCGTACTGGGAGACCGATGGGATCATGCCTGGGGTGATCTCGGTGCCGGCTTTGGCGTGCGCGAACGCGGACGCGGCCGGGAAGTAGATTTGCTGGGCGGCGAGCTGGTTGTGGACGGCGTTGTGGATGTAGGCGGAGCCCCACGTCAGCAGTCCGCCGGCGATGCCCAGGGTGACGGCGAGTACGAGCCCGGCCACACCGACCAGAGCACCAAAACTCTTGCGGCGCATTTGAATGCCTCCCTTGTCATGCTGGATCGGTCTGCGATCCGGCCCTTTAGTTATCTGTTGCCACAGCGAGCATCTCGCCGGCTTTCATGCCGGTGTTATGGCGTAACGTCCGCTTTGCCCAGGCTGATGGGACATTCCTGGCGGGACCTTGGTCATGAGGCTGTCGTGACGGTGCAGGCAAATGGTGCCGCTGGGGCCATCCGGCAGACCCCGTCCAGCAGGCCTGCGGGCATAATTCTCAGCCGCGGTGCCCGGTCCAGCGCGGCCCGATGCGCCATTCGGCGTCCCATGTGCTCCAGGTGATCTACCGCGTGGCCGACCACGGTCGTGGTGATCGGAACTGCGGTCAGCAGCAGGCTCAGTACCGCGAACCGGAGCACCGCCTCAATCCGGTCAGCGGGCCGGCGCAGCGGGTTGCGGTCCAGACCTGGCCATCGGGTGCACCGCGCCCAGCGACTTCCCGGCGTGCGGGCCCTGGTGCTGCTGATCGCGGTCACCCCCAGCGGAGCGATCAGGCCGCCGCGGCGCGGGGGACTAGCGAGTCCGGCTGGCCGCGTGCATTCTTGCGGCACGCCGCACGAGACCGGGGGGCCCGTCAGGCTGAGGGAGTGGCAATGGAGCCAGCCATGCATCACGGGAGCCAGCGGGTGATCGCCCGCGCGGACCTTGACCACCTACTGGCGGCGATCGCGCGGCGGGGTTCCGGCTCATCGGGCCGACCGTGCGCGACGGCGCCATCGTCTACGACGACATATGGACATCGGCCGACCTGCCGGCCGGGTGGACCGACGAGCAGGACGGCGGGCGCCACCGCCTGCACCGCCGGGACGACGAGGCGCTGTTCGGGTACGCCGTCGGCCCGCAGTCGCTGTTCCCGCCCACCAGCGTGGTGTGGCGGAGCGGCCAGGACCGCGCCGCCGCCGAAGCCGAAGCCCAAGCCGGGCCGCCGATGGCGTTCATCGGTGTGCGCGCGTGCGAGCTGCACGCGATCGCGATCCAGGATCGGGTGTTCCTGGGCGGCCAGTACGTCGATCCGGTCTACGCAGGCCGGCGTGAGGGCGCGTTCCTGGTCGCCGTCAACTGCGGTACGGCCGGCGGGACGTGCTTCTGCGTGTCGATGGACGCCGGCCCCAAGGCGGAATCCAGTTTCGACCTGGCCCTGACCGAACTGATGGATGGCGGCCGGCACGAGTTCCTGGTGGAACCCGGCACCGGCCGCGGCGCGGACGTGCTGAGCGAGGTCACCAGCCGGCCCGCGGGCCGGCCGGACACGCAGGCCGCCGACCTGGTCACCGAGCGGACCGCTGCGTCCATGGGGCGGCAGCTGGACACCGGCGGGATCAAGGACCTGCTGTACGACAACTTCGAGCACCCGCGCTGGGACGACGTGGCGTCACGGTGCCTGACCTGCGGGAACTGCACCATGGTCTGCCCGACGTGCTTCTGCTTCAGCATCACGGAAGTCACCGACCTGGCCGGGATGCAGGCGGAGCAGCAGCGGTCCTGGGATTCCTGCTTCACCGTGGACCACTCCAACCTGCACGGCGGCCCGGTGCGGGTGTCCGGCCGCTCCCGGTACCGGCAGTGGATGACGCACAAACTGGCCACCTGGATCGACCAGTTCGGCACCTCGGGCTGCGTCGGCTGCGGCCGGTGCATCACCTGGTGCCCGGTCGGCATCGACATCACCGAGGAGGCCGCCGCCATCCGGGCCAGCGACGGTGACATGGGCGGAGGCATCGGTGGAAACCCTTGAGCATGAGCTGCGCTGCCACCCGTTCGTCGGCGACCTGGAGCCCGCGTACCTGACCCTGCTGTCCGGCCTCGCCAGGAACGTGGAGTTCGCGGCGGGCGCGTTCCTGTTCCGCGAGGGAGGGCGTGCCGACCGGTGCTACCTGCTGCGCGAGGGCAGGGTGGCGCTGGAGATCGCGACGATGGCCCGGGGGCACATTATCGTCCAGACCCTGGGCGCCGGGGAGGTGGCCGGCTTCTCCTGGCTGCTGGACCGCACGAGTGGCAGTTCGACGCGCGGGCCATCGAGCCGGTCCGGGCCGTCGCCCTGGACGGCGACGCCGTGCGCGCCAAATGCGAGGACGACCCGCGGCTCGGGTTCGAGCTCATGCGCCGCTTCGCCCACCTGGCGACCGGCCGGCTCCAGTCCACCAGGCTCCGGCTCCTCGACGTATACGGGACCGCTCATGCAACCCCGCACTGAGGCCGCTCGGGCCCAGCAACCGTGGCTTGACCGGGAGCTGTGGCGGGTGACCGCCACACGGCGGGAATCGCACGACACGGTCACGCTGGAGCTTGAGCCGCCGGCCGGCCGCACGTTCTCCTTCCGGCCGGGCCAGTTCAACACGCTGTACGCCTTCGGGGTCGGCGAGGTGCCGATCTCGGTCAGCGGCGATCCCGAAGCGCCCGGCCCGGTCCGGCACACGATCCGCGACATGGGCGCGGTCACGGACGCGCTGTGCGCGCGGCAGCCGGGCCAGGAGGTCGGCGTGCGCGGGCCCTACGGGACGCACTGGCCGGTGGCCGAGGCCGAGGGCGGCGACGTGGTGGTCGTGGCCGGCGGCGTCGGGATGCCGCCGATGCGGTCCGCCTTCTACCACCTGATCGCGCACCGGGACCGCTACCGGCGGATCGTGCTGCTCTACGGCGCGCGCACCCCGGCCGACCTGCTGTACCCGGATGAGCTGTCCTCCTGGCGCGGCCGGTTCGACCTGGACGTCCAGGTCACCGTGGACACGGCCGCCGGTGACTGGCGCGGCGGCGTCGGGGTGGTGCCCGACCTCATCGGCTCGGCGCCGTTCGACCCGGCGGCCACGACCGCGTTCATGGTCGGGCCCGAGGTCATGATGCGGTTCACGACCCGGGCGCTGACGCGGGCTGGCGTGCCGGATGAACGGATCTTCCTGTCGGCCGAACGGAACATGCATTGCGCGGCGGCCATGTGCGGGCACTGCCAGATCGGCCCGTTCTTCGTGTGCCGCGACGGGCCCGTGTTCAGCTACCGGGCGCTGGGCCCCTGGCTCCGGCGACGGGAGGCATGATGCCAGCCACCGGTAAGGCAGAGGGGCGCCCGGCGCGCCCCACGCTCGCGGTGTGGAAGTTCGCCTCCTGCGACGGCTGCCAGCTCACCCTGCTGAACTGCGAGGACGAGCTGGCCGGGGTCGCCGCGTCGGTACAGGTCGCGAACTTCCCTGAAGCCTCGCGGGAGGTGATCGCCGGGCCCTACGACCTGTCGCTGGTCGAGGGGTCCATCACCACCCCCGGCGACGCCGAGCGGATCCGCCACGTCCGCGAAGCCTCGCGGTTCCTGGTCACCATCGGCGCTTGCGCCACCTCCGGCGGCATCCAGGCGCTGCGGAACTTCCGCGACGTCGACGATTTCCTCTCCATCGTGTACGCGCGCCCGGACTACATCGACACCCTGCGGACCTCGACCCCGATCGCGGACCACGTCCTGGTCGACTTCGAGCTGCGGGGCTGCCCGATCGACCGTCGCCAGCTGCTGGAGGTGATCAACGCGTTCCTGCACGGCCGCAAGCCGGGCATCCCCGGGCACAGCGTCTGCCTCGAATGCAAGCGGGCCGGGATCACCTGCGTGATGGTGGCGCACGGCACGCCGTGCCTCGGCCCGGTGACGCAGGCCGGGTGCGGCGCGATCTGCCCATCCTGCACGCGCGGCTGCTACGGCTGCTTCGGCCCCGCGGAGACCCCGAACACCGCGGCCCTGTCCGCCTGGTGGCGCGAGCTCGGTGTTTCCCGCCCCGATGTGACCCGCGCGTTCCGCACGTTCAACGCGAACTCAGGTCCGTTCCGCAAGGAGGCGGAGGCCAATGAGGGACCATAACGGCGACCGGGGCGGTTCGATCCACGTCGGGGCGCTGGCCCGGGTGGAGGGCGAGGGCGGCCTTGAGGTCGTCGTCCGCGACGGCAAGATCACCGACGCCCGGCTCGACATCTACGAGCCGCCGCGGTTCTTCGAGGCGCTGCTGCGCGGGCGCCGGCATACCGAGGTGCCGGACATCACCTCGCGGATCTGCGGGATCTGCCCGATCGCCTACCAGATGAGCGCGTGCCAGGCCATCGAGGACGCCTGCGGTACCGTTATCCCCGCGCCTATCCCCGCGCCGATCCTGGACTTGCGCCGGCTCATCTACTGCGGCGAGTGGATCGAGAGCCACGCCCTGCACATCTACCTGCTGCACGCGCCGGACTTCCTCGGCTACGAAAGCGGCCTGCACATGGCCCAGGACCGCCCGGACCTGCTGCAGCGGGGCCTGCAGCTGAAGAAGGCCGGGAACCGGCTGATGGAAGTCGTCGGGGGCCGCGCCGTGCACCCGGTCAACGTTCGCGTCGGCGGCTTCTACCGCGCGCCGGACCGGCGCGACCTCGACGGCGTGCGCGCCGGGCTGGACCAGGCCCGCCAACTCGCACTGGAGACCGTCGTCTGGGTGGCAGGCTTCTCGTTCCCGGACTTCGATCACGACTACCAGTTCGTCTCGCTGCGCCACCCGACCGACTACCCGATCACCGCCGGCCGCGTGGTGTCCAACCGGGGCCTCGACATCGGCGTCCGCGAATACGACCAGCACTTCACCGAGTTGCACGTCCCGCACTCGACGGCGCCGCACTCGCTGCTGCACGGCGACGGCACCTACCTGGTCGGGCCCATGGCCCGGTACAGCCTGAACTCCGGCCAGTTGCCTGCCACGGTGATGGCCGCGGCGAGCGCGGCGGGGCTGGGCGCCACCTGCACGAACCCGTTCCGCAGCATCATCGTCCGCGCCATCGAGACCCTGTACGCGTGCGAGGAGGCGATCCGGCTGATCGACGCGTACGAGCCGCCCGAGCCCGGCTGGGTCGAGGTCACGCCGCGCGACGGGATCGGGTACGGGGCCACCGAGGCACCCCGCGGGACGCTCTACCACCGCTACCAGATCAACGCGGACGGCACCGTCGCGGCCGCGACCATCATCCCGCCCACGTCGCAGAACCAGCGCGTCATCGAATCCGACATGCGCGCGTTCGTCGAAGACCGGCTGGACCTGCCGCACGACCGCCTCACCTGGGAATGCGAGCAGGCCGTGCGCAGCTACGACCCGTGCATCTCGTGCGCGACCCACTTTCTCGACCTGCGGGTCCAGCGCGCGTGACCCCGGCCGGCCAGAGCCCGTACGCGGGGCGGGTGCTCGTGATCGGCATCGGCAACGTGTACCGCGGTGACGACGCCGCCGGTCTCGCCGTCGCGGACCGCATCCGCGTCATGGCCCCGCCGGGCATCGAGGCGCCGGCCTGTCGCCCGACGCACGCCGGGCCGTCAGCATCGCATCCGCCCGGCTGCTGACGGAGGTCACCGCCGGGGTCATCCGTCCGGCGTGCCCGCCGACACGATCGCCGGGTCGATCCGCATGACGCGGGCGGCTCAGCGGCTCGCGCGCAGGAACGGGCGCTGAGCGTGCCCGAATCCGTCCGGCAGTCGGCCTTGAGCACCACAAAGCCCCGCGGCACCTGGCCCTTGACCGGGTCGTCCACCCCCGATGACCGCGCACTCGGCCACCGCGGGATGGCTGGCCAGCACCTCTTCCATCGCCCCGGTGGACGGCCGTCACGCTTGTGGCTCACGCGGACCGCGATCGAGCCGGAACTCCGCCTTTTCGCCGCCGGCCAGCTCGCGCAGCTCGGTTCCGACCCCGATCTTGATTGGTGCCGGGCCGTCTGGGCGGCAGCTGACCGACATGTGATCGCCGGTCAGCGCGATGTCCACCCGGTGTCCCCGGTAATGGACGCTGAAGCCGAGGCTGGCGAGCCCGGGTGGCAGTAACGGGTCGAAACACAGCACGTCCCCGCGCGCCCGCATGCCGGTGAGGCAGCGCAGCACGATGTCGACGGTGCCGACCATCGCCCCGAGGTGGATGCCCTCCGCGGTTGTCCCGCCTTGGACGTCCGCGACGTCGCTCTCCAGCGCCTGGAGCAGGAAGCGCCACCCTTGCCCCGGGTCCTGCCGCGCCAGCACCCAGGCGTTCACCACAGCACTGAGGGTCGAGCCGTTGGAGGTCCGCTGGAGGTAGTACTCAATCGTCCGCGTCAGCTGGTCCTCGGTCACCTCATACCCCAGGCCGTGCAGCAGGTCGCGCAGTTCGCCGGGGGAGAGCAGGAACAGCAGCATCAGCACGTCGGCCTGCTTAGAGACCTGGTACCTGTTCGCGCTGTCGCCCTCCGCCTCGAGCAGCCGGTCCAGTCGCTGGATATTGCCGTACTTGGCCCGGTAGCCGTCCCAGTCGAACGGTCGCAGCCCATCGTAACCCTCGAACTGGGCGAGCACGCCGTCGTCGTGGAAAACCACCCGCATCTTTGTGGTGATGTCCGCCCAGCGGCCGAGCTCGTCAGCGTCCAGCCTGAGCTGGGTCATCACCTCCTGCCGGTAGTGCGGCGGCAGCTCATCGATCGCCTGCCGAGCCCGCTGCAGTACCCACACCGCCATGACGTTCGTGTACGTGTTGTTGTCGATTCCCGGCCGGTCGGCGTCCGGGTACGCGTCGTGGTACTCGTCCGGGCCCATCACGCCCAGGATCTCGTAGCGGTCCAGGTCCCGGTGGTACGTGGCGAGGCTGGACCAGAACCGGGCGATCTCGATCAGCATCTCGGCGCCGGTGAACCGGAGGAACGGGACGCTGCCGGAAGTTACGTAGTGCTGCCACACGTTGTAGGCCAGCGCGATGTTGACGTGCCGCTGCAACTGGGAATGGTCGGGCAGCCAGCGGCCCGACTGTGGGTTGAGGTGCATGCGCTGCGTTTCTTCGCGGCCGTCGCTGCCGCTCTGCCAGGGGAACATCGCGCCCTGGTAACCGGCGGCCCTGGCCGCGGCGCGGGCCGCACCGAGACGTTCATGGCGGTAGTCGAGCAGCGTGCCGGCCAGCACCGACAGCTGGAAGTTGAGCAGCGGGAAGACGAACAGCTCGTCCCAGAAGACGTGGCCGCGGTACGCCTCGCCGGTCCAGCCGCGGGCCGGCACGCCGACGTCCAGCGGGATCGAGTTCGGCGAGACGGTCTGCAGCAGATGAAAGATGTGCAGGTGCAGGATCATTCCGGCCCGCTCGTGGGCCGCATCCAGCCAGATGTCAAACCGGTCCCACAATGCCTGCCAGGCGGCCGCGTGCCGGCGCTCGAGGTCGTCAAATGGGGCCGCGTCCTGTGCGGCCTGGCGGGACTGCAGCAGGCACTCGGAGACCGCGCGGTCCCGCGAGGTGTACAGCGCGGCGATCTTCTCCACCGTCATCGGACGGTCCTGATCAAGGGGGAGCGCCAGCGCGTGCCAAACGGCGTCTGGCTCGGCGACCAGGTGCCGGGCGGCGGCTACCGGGACGCCGTCGGCCAGGAGCCTGGTCCGGGCCGCGACCGCGATCCGGACGTGGGACTGAGTGGTCTCTGCCTGCAATTCGATGGTCTGGCCATCGGTCTGCGCGGCGCACAGGATCTTAAGATGACGGCTGGCGAGGCCGCGGTAGCGCTTCACCCCGGAGTTGGTGATCCGCCCGTCCACGCCGGACCGGACGTTCAGCGTCCCCGACCAGTTCTCGGCCGTGAAGGTGGTCTGCAGGCCGGCCAGGTGCGGATCCTTCATGCTGACGAACCGGCGCTGCACCATGCGGGTCCGGCGGCCGTCCGGCTCCTGCCACCGGAGCTGCCTGGTCAGCACCCCCCGGTGGAGGTCGAGTTCCTGGTGATGATCGAGGACATCGGCCGTCCGGATGTCGAACCAGGGCCCTTCGTCCACCCGGAACGACAGCGCCAGCCAGTTCGGCACGTTGACCAGATCCTCGTTCTCGATCGTCCGGTCGGCGATCTCCGTGGGCAGCCGGTTGTACAGGCCTGCCACGTAGCTGCCCGGATAGTTGACCCCGTCGGCCTGCGCCTCGGGCAGCGCGCCGCGCGTCACGATGAATCCATTGCCCAGCGCGCACAACGCCTCACGCAGTCCCTGTTGCTCGGGCTCAAAGCCGCCGTAGCCCAGGGACCACACGCCCGGCGGCCGCTTGGCGCGGATCTCGTCCATCTCGATGATGCTGTCCGCGAAGCTCATCGCCCGCACCTCTTGTTCCCGACGCGGCACCGGGCAGCGGCGGCCGGGAGCGGTCCGCCCGATTTTTCTGGTCCGGTCAGCCGAAGGGATTAGGCCATGCCATCAGGAACGGGCATACCCCATAGGGCCGATCTGCCCCCAAGCGCAGGGCCAATGGTCCGAAGCCTGGTGACGCATGGGCAGAAGCCTGGTGCCGCATGGGCAGAAGCGTGGTGCCGCATGGGCAGAAGCGTGGTGCCGCATGGGCAGAAGGACGGTCCAGGCAGCTGACCTTCGGCCCTGTGCGCGGTCCCGGACGGTACCGACGCTGCAGGCTATGGGCGCCGATCCGACGGCGGCCGCCAGTGAACGGCGAACAGGAGGCGGTAGCTATGAAACTGGTGACGGCGATCGTGCGGCCGGACAAGCTCGACGATCTGGTGGGGGCGCTGACCGGCAGCGGCGCCCAGGGACTGACGGTGACCGAGACCCGAGGCTTCGGCCGTCAGTACGGCCAGATCGCCGCGGGCGTTTCCAGGACAGGCGGGACATCCGCCGCGGCCAGACCCGCGCCGGTATTGCTCGGGAAGATCCGGCTGGACATTCTCGTCCTCGACGACGACGCCGAAGCCATCGTCGAGATCATCCACAAGAGCGCGCACACCGGGATCATCGGCGACGGGAAAGTCTGGGTGACCCCGGTGGTGGGCGCGCTGCGGGTACGGACGGGGGAGCGTGGCCGCGACGCGGTCTGAAACCGGGCCGATGGTCCTGCTGGCCGGGTGCCGGAAGCCTGTGGCCGGGCCGGCGCCGAGCGGCTGAGCTCTCCTTGTGCACGGCCCTGACCGGACCAGGCGAGGACTTCCCCATGGCACACGGACATTTGCGCATCTATCTGGGCGCCGCCGCCGGCGTCGGCAAGACCTACGCCATGCTGGCCGAAGGCCAGCGCCGCAGCGCACGCGGCACGGATGTGGTCATCGCGTTCGTCGAGACCCACGGCCGGCGGCTGACGAGGGTCATGGCCGAGGGGCTGGAGTCGGTGCCGCGGCGGCCGATGACCTACCGCGGCGCCGCCTTCACCGAGATGGACACCGACGCCGTTCTGGGCCGCCGTCCGCAGGTCGCCCTGGTCGACGAGCTAGCTCACACGAACGTACCGGGCAGCCGGAACGCCAAGCGCTGGCAGGACGTCGAGGAGTTGCTCGACGACGGCATCGACGTGATCACCACGCTGAACATCCAGCACCTCGAATCGCTCAGCGACGTGGCGGCCCAAGTGGCCGGGGTGGAGCAGCGCGAACGGATTCCCGATGAGGTGGCGCGCCGGGCCGACCAGATTGAGCTGGTCGACATGACCCCGGATGCGCTGCGGCGGCGCATGGTGCACGGCAACATCTACCCGCCGGACCGGATCGAGGCGGCCCTCACGCACTACTTCCGGCCGGGAAACCTGACCGCGCTCCGCGAACTGGCCCTGCTGTGGCTCGCTGACCGGGTGGACGAAGGCCTGCAGCGTTACCGCGCCGAGCACGGCATCGCCGCCGCCTGGGAAACCCGGGAGCGTATCGTCGTCGGCATCGCCGGCGACCGTGACGAGGAAGCCGTCATCCGGCACGCGGCCCGGATCGCCAGCCGGATACCCGGAAGCGAGCTGCTCGGGGTGCACGTCGACCACGACGACGGCCTGGCCGATGGCCGCGCCGCTACCCTGGCCGCTCACCGCGCCCTGGTAATTTCGCTCGGCGGCAGCTACCGGCAGGCCGCCGGCGCGGACGCGGCCGATGCGCTGCTGGAGGTGGCCCGGGCCGAGAACGCCACCCAGATCGTGGTCGGGGCCACCGGCCGCGGCCGGCTCGCCAGCCTGGTCCTGGGTGAGCCGATCGCGGCCAGGCTGGTGCGCCGGGCGGGCCCGATCGACATCCGGCAGGTCGGCTGTGGCAGCGACGGGCCGGCCGATCCCGCTGTGCCGCCCGGCCAGGCCGGTCGGCACCGGGTGGGGTCGGCGCGGCAGCGGGCGGCGTACGCACAGGCTGAGGCGGCGGCGCTGACCAGGCTCGCGGCCAGCGTGCTGCGCGGCCATGGCGACCTGCCGTCGCTCCTGGAGGAAATCCGCGAGATGTTCGGGCTCGCCGCCGTCAGCCTGCTGGAACGCCAGCAAAATGGCACGCCCGAGCCGCGATGGTTCATTATCGCCAGCGCCGGAGATCCGGCCCCTGAACGGCCGGGCGCCGATGTGGACATACAGCTCAGCGAGACCATGACGCTGGCCGGTCACGGCCGCGTCCTCAGCCCCGCCGACAAGCAGGTTCTGTTCGCCTGCACGGCCTCGCTCGTCGTCGGCTGCGCGCCGGACCGTGCGGCGCATTCTGCCCCGGAGAGTGAACGGCCACCCGGTTCTGGCCGTGCTCTGCTGGGCGCGGCCAACCAGAAGGCCCGTAGCCTGCTCGCGCAGGCGGACGAGGCGGTAGCGGAACTCGGCCGGCCGGGCCATGCTCCGACCGCGGCCGAGCGTGCCGCGCTGTGCGGCACCGCGCGCCGCTCGCTCGGTCTTCTCGGCCGGCTGCTCGCCGACATGGGCGATCTCACCCGGCTGCACGCCGGGGCGGTGGAGACGTACCTCCGGCCGGTCGGCATCGATGAGGTGGTCGAAGCCGCTTTGGACGACCTGGGGCCGGGCGGCCGCCATATCGGTGTGCGGATAGCCGAGGACGCGCCGGACGTGATCACTGACGCCGCGCTGCTGTCCCGGATGCTGACCAGCCTGATGGCGGATTCGCTGCACCGCAGCCCGCCGGCGAGCACGCCGGTCCTCACCGCCACGCGGCTGCCGGACGGGGTGGAGATCCGCATCGCGGATCACGACACCGGGCGGCCCGGGAACGAAGCGGAAAGCGTGCCGCTCCGGCTATCGCGTGACCTGGCGCGGGCCATGGGCCACAGTCTGCGCTGTGAGCAGGCCCCGGACGGCGGCCGCACCGTCATCATCACGGTCCCGGCCGCGGCCACGGAAGGCAGAGCCCCGGCTGGCCTTAGCCGAGGTGCGCCGCGCCCGGCCGATCACCGTTCCCGCGCCGGTGATCCGGCACGCTCGCGCACCGGCGATCCAGGGCCCGGGCCGGGGGCGCAACCGTTTCGCCATGCCGCGGCAGCCGGCTGATTAGTACGGGCGGTTCACTGCTCAGGGGTTCGCTGCTCAGGTACGGCGACCGGTCCATAGCGGTCCGACAGCCCGCCATTCGGCCTCCCAGGCGCTCAGCCGTCTGCGGTCCAGAGCGCGACGGGTCAGCCCCAAGCCGCTCAGCAGCACGATGATCAGCCCCAGGCTGGTGACCACGACGGTGACGCTGACCTCGGCCACGACGTCCAAGTGTCCTGCGGGCGGGTCAGTGATGACACCGGAGGCATTGATCCAGATGGGCGTCTTGGTGCCCTTACTCGCCCCCGCGGGGACGAGGACCTGGCCAGAATGGGCGGACCCGTCCGGTGCCGTCCAGCGTGCCGGTGCCCATGTGGTCTGAACGGTCACATAAGGATCGGTGGCCGTGCTGCTCGCGGGTACATCCTCCGTGAGGACGGCGCTGACTTGGTGGTCAGCTGCCTGCCGGGCCTGCGCATCGCGCAGGAACATGTGATCGGCCCGCTGGCCAGCCGCGAGGGCGGCGATCGGGACCGCGACGAGGATCAGCATCGCCGTGGCCAGCCGGACGGCCGCCTCGATCCGGTCAGCCGGGCGGCGCAGTGGGTTACGGTCCAGTCCAAGCCAGCGGACGCACCGTGCCCACCGGGTGCCCGCGGCACGGACGGTGGCATCGCTCATGATGGTCACCTCCAGCAAGGAGAGAGGCGTGCCGCGGCGGGATCCTGACCGCGGGCTGCCAGCAGCGTGCCGCGTGCCCGCTATGTCCCTGAAGGGGCAAATCGGCCATGGTTGCCGGGACCTAGGTCTGCGTACTGGCGGTTACCCGGGTCTTTGGTCTGCCTGGGTGATGACCTGCAGCACTGCTGGGCCTGAGCCGCCGGGCACAGGCTGGGGAAGCAAAAACAAGCGCGAGGAGAACGCGAGGAGAAACAGATGAAGGCCGCAGTGGTTCAGCAGTTCGGGCGCCCGCTCTTCATCGAGGACCGGCCTATTCCCGAGCCTGGGCCGGGGCAGATCACGGTCAAGATGGAAGCCTCCGGGCTGTGCCATACCGATATTCACGCCGCACACGGCGACTGGCCGGCCAAGCCGGTTCCGCCGTTCGTGCCCGGGCATGAGGGCGTCGGCATCGTCTATGCGGTGGGTGCGGGCGTGACGCGCCTGCACGTGGGGGAGCGGGCCGCCGTGCCCTGGCTGGGCTACGCCTGCGGCGGCTGCCGGGCCTGCCTGACCGGCTGGGAGACGCTGTGCGAGAAGCAGCGCAACACCGGTTACTCCGTGGACGGCTGCTACGCCGAGTACTTCCTGGCCGAGGCGGCCTTCGCCGCCCGCGTCCCGGACGGCATCAACCCGTTCGAGGCCGCGCCGCTGACGTGCGCGGGGGTCACTACTTACAAAGCAGTCAAGGTCGGGAACGTCCGTCCGACCGATCTCGTGGCGATCTCCGGTGTCGGCGGTCTGGGTCACCTGGCGCTGCAGTACGCCAAGATCTTCGGCGCGACCGTGGCCGCGATCGACATCACCGATGAAAAGCTGGAGCTGGCCCGGGAACTGGGTGCCGACATCGTCATCGACGCCCGGCGCGACGACCCGGCGGCGGTGCTGCAGTCGCACGGCGGCGCGGACGTGGCCATCGGCCTGGCGGTCGACGCCAAGTCCTTCGAAACCGACTACGGTAGCCTGCGCCGCGGTGGCCGGCTTGTGCTGGTGGCGCTGCCGGCGGAAGGGACGCTGACCATCCCGGTGTTCGACACCGTGCTGAACGGGACATCGGTCATCGGCTCGATCGTCGGCACCCGGGCCGACCTGGCGGAGGTGTTCGCCCTGCACGCTGCGCGGCGGACCCGTGTCATCTACCAGGAGCGGGATCTGGCCGGGGTGAACGAGGCCATGGATGAGGTTCTGCAGGGGCGCGCCGCGGCCCGTCTGGTCCTGCGGCCGTAGCCGGTCACGGGAGATGACAGCCGGGATTTAGCGAACAGGATGATGCACATGTCTGAGGACCCACGCAGGGCGGCCGTTCCGGAGTCCCGCATCGAGCCGCTCGATGAGGCCGAGTGCCTGGCTCTGATCGCGCCGGGCGGTATCGGCCGGATCGCGTATCACGGCCGATTCGGCCAGACCGTGCTGCCCGTCAACTACGAGCTGTTCGACGGCACCATCGTCTTCCGCACGGGGCAGGACAGCCCGCTGGAGGAGGACCTGCGCACGGGCATCGCGCGCGCCGAGTACCAGGTCGCCTTCGAGATCGACGAGATCGACAAGGCGGGCCGGGACGGATGGAGCGTTCTGGTCCAGGGCTCGGCGCATCACGTGGACTCCGAAACCGAGCGCGTCTCTGCACGTCAGTCCGGTGTCGAGCCCTGGGCCGGTGGCCAGAAGGAGCACTACGTCCGCATCGTGCCCACCCGCATCACGGGCCGGAGAATCCGCCCGGCGGGCTGACCATCTTGAGGTTGGCCGTCCGGCGGCACCAGGAGCCTGAGCAATGGCGCACAGGACCTGGTGATTCGGATGGCCGGCCGGACCGACCGGGGCGTATGGCCTCATGGACCGAGATGCCGTGCATGATGTGATGGCTGGCCCTCCGCCTCGTGGCTGGTTAATCTGAGCCATGCACTGTTCAAGTGCATGCCGACTCGAGAAGAGCTAGCCACATGGAACCTGGGACCGGCCGCGACCAGCCGGTAGTCGCGTCGGCCAGCAGCCACCCAGCGGTGTTTCCGCACCTTCAACTGGACGAGTTGCTTGCGGAGCTGCAGTCGCGCATGCAAGTGATCTTGGCCACCCGGGACCGGATTCGCAGCTTGCTCGAGGCGGTTGTCGCGGTCGGTTCCGGCCTGGACCTGGAGACGACGCTGCAGCGGATCGTCGAGGCTGCCGTTGGGCTGGTGGACGCCCAGTACGGTGCGCTCGGGGTGATCGGGGAAGGCCAGCGACTGAACGAGTTCGTGCCGGTCGGCCTGGATCAGGCCGCCATCAGCAAGATCGACCACTGGCCCGAGGGGCGCGGTCTGCTCGGGCTCCTGATCCGTGATCCACAGCCGCTGCGCCTGGCCGACATCGCGGCTCATCCGGAGTCCTCTGGCTTTCCGGCCGGGCATCCGCCCATGAAAAGCTTCCTCGGCGTCCCGGTCCGTGTCCGGGACGAGGTGTTCGGGAACCTG
>Ga0302226_10000417_pt1 | contig 36409 bp, 34 predicted proteins | sample II_Palsa_E3_3_FD_193524 | JGI IMG/M metagenome (GOLD analysis project Ga0302226, IMG submission 193524) | Peat permafrost microbial communities from Stordalen Mire near Abisko, Sweden - II_Palsa_E3_3 | ecosystem: Environmental > Terrestrial > Soil > Palsa > Peat permafrost | place: Sweden...
GAGGCCGAATTTTCCGAATTCGTTCTTCACCGCGCCAAGCAACTTCCACACTTCGCTGCTGCGCTTGGCAATGGCCAGTGTGCGAAAGCCCATTTGCAGGCTGTTGAGCAGGGCACTCAGCGTGGTCGGGCCAGCAACCGTGACGCGATGATCGCGCTGCAGGCTCTCGAACAAGCCGGGCCGACGCAGCACCTCGGCATACAGTCCCTCGGTGGGCAGAAAGAGTACGGCGAAATCGGTCGTATGGGGCGGCGCCACGTATTTGGATCGGATCCGCTTGGCTTCTTCGCGCACACGGGCTTCCAGCGCGCGGCCGGCCGCTGCTGCTGCATCGGCGTCGGCCGCGTCCTGGGCATCCAGCAGGCGCTGGTAGTCCTCTACCGGGAACTTCGAGTCGATCGGCAGATAGACGTTTTCACCATCGCTCTGGCCCGGCATGCGGATCGCGTATTCGACGCGCTCGTTGCTGCCCGGCACGGTAATGACGTTGGACGCGTATTGCTCATGAGTCAGCAAGTCCTCTAGCAATGCGCCGAGCTGTGCCTCGCCGACGATGCCGCGTTGCTTCACGTTGCCAAGCACGCGCTTCAGGTCACCTACGCCGACGGCCAGGTTCTGCATCTCACCGAGGCCACGCTGCACCGCTTCCAATCGTTCGGAGACTAGCTTGAATGAATGCCCCAGGCGCGTCTCCAGCGTGCTTTGCAGCTTCTCGTCGACGGTCGCGCGCATCTGCTCCAGCTTCGCTGCGTTGTCCTGCTGGATCGCACCGAGCTTGGCTTCCAGCGTGGCGCGCACTTCGCCCATGCGCTTCTCGTTGTCGGCAGTGAGCGCAGCGAGGCGTTGTTGCTGCTGTTCGCCGAAGCGGTTGAGCGAAAGCGTGACTTCCTCGCGACTCTTGCGCGCGTCCTCGGCCAGTCGTTGTGCCAGCGACTGCAGGCCGTTGTCGGTGCGCTCGGTGAGCAGGTTCAGGCGCTGGCCGAAGCCGTCGATGCGTTCGATCTGCTGCTGCGACATGCCGCCGAGCTGTTCGACGACGTGGCCGCGAAAACGGTCGAAGCCCTGTTGCAGCTCCTCGCGGCCGTTGCGCTGCTCATCGCGCAGCGAGCGCTGCAAGCGCTCGCCGTCGTCCTTCAGCGCATCGAGCCGGCTGGTCAGGCCGGCGTCTGCGCGCGCGCGCAACAAGGTCATCACCTGCAGCGCGATGACCACCAGCACGGCGGCAACGAGAACGATCAACAGTGTTTCGGTGGCAGGCATAAGTCACTCCAATGACGCAGGCTGCGAGTTTACGCAATGCTGTCTCGCCCGCTGCGACCGGGCCGATCAATCCACGCGGCAGAACACTGCCTTCAGATAGCGCCCTTCCAGCACGTCGGTGCGGAACGGGTGGTCGGCGCCGGCGCCGCTGACCTGCAGCACCTGGATCTCGCGGCCGGCATTGAGCGCCACCCGACGCAGCATCTCCAGGAAATCCGCCTCGCCAACCAGGCCGGTGCACGAGCAGGTCAGCAGCAGACCGCCGCGCGGGATGATGTCGAGCGCCATGCGGTTCATCGCGAAGTATTTCTTCAGCGCCTCCATCACCTTGCTGCGGTCGCGGGTGAGCTTGGCCGGATCGAGGATCACCGCGTCGTATTGCTCGCCGCGAGCGACCGCTGCGCGTACCCAGTCGAAGATGTCGGACTGCTCGAATGTCACCGCGACGTTGTTGGCAGCAGCGTTGGCGCGGGCGATTTCCAGGATGCCGGCATCCAGATCCACGCCAACCGCTTCGCGCGCGCCGGCCGCCATGGCGTGTACCGCGAAGCCGCCCGCGTTGCAGCACAGATCGAGTACGCGCCGGCCCTTCGCCAGTTCGGCAAAGCGGCGACGGTTGTCGCGCTGGTCGGCGAAGAAACCGGTTTTGTGGCCGGAGCCCGGCGCAGCCTGAAAGCGCAGTCCGTGCTCGTGCACTTCGACCGCTTCAGGTACGTCGCCGGTGCGGCAGTCGAACGACTCCTGCCGCTGCACATGCGATTCAGCGAACCAGTACAGCCGCGCACCAGGGAAGTGTGTGAGCAGCGCCGCATGGATGGCCTCGCGAAAACGCCACATGCCGGCAGCGAAGTATTCGACCACCAGGATGTCGGCGTAGCGGTCGACGATCAGCCCGGACAGACCGTCGCCCTCGCTGTGGATCACGCGCCAGGCATCGCTGGTGTGATCGAGCTGCAGCCATTCGCGGCGCAGCTGCACGGCACGCTCGATACGCGCGGCAATCCACTCGGCGTCGATTGCCTCGGCTTCATCGGTGCTCAATACGCGCAGGGCAATGCGCGCGTGCCCGTTCCAGAAGCCGCGACCGACGAAACGACCCTTGGCATCGTGGATCTCGACCACGCTGCCCGGTGGCAATTTCGTCTCGGGTTTATGCAGCTGTGCCGACCACACCCACGGGTGGCCTGGGGCACGGTCGGATTTCAGGCGGATGACGGGGAGGGTGGTGTCGGCTGCGGGGGGCGAAGGCATGTTCATCGGTGAATGATAGCTTGCGCAGCCCATTTGCCTGCATTCGTGTCACGCCCGATGGGTCAGTGCCGAAGTCTCGTCGCTGATCGGTTCCGTGCGTCCATGCGGCTGCGGCATGTCACCGGCACCCATGTTGACGAACACGATCTTGTCGATAGTCAGGATGCTTTTGTGGGTGATCACGTTGCGCACTTCGCAGCGCAGGGTGATCGAAGTGCGACCGAAATGAGTGGCACTGATGCCCATCTCGATAATGTCGCCTTCGCGCGCCGAGCTGACGAAGTTGATCTCCGACATGTACTTGGTCACGACGTTGGAGTTGCCAAGCTGATTGATCACGTAGACCGCCGCTTCCTCGTCGATCCAGCGCAGCAGGCTGCCGCCGAACAGGGCGCCGTTGGGGTTGAGGTCTTGCGGCTTCACCCATTTACGCGTGCGGAAATGCATCGTCGGCTGGCTCATGGCGGGTCCGCCCTGGCAATCGAAACTGCCTACAGCGTATTCCTTCGGGCAGGAAATTGCTGCAAAGCAGCAAGAAAGCCCCCGTTTGGCTTATTTCCCTTTGCCCAAGGGCTGCGGCAGGCCTGTGATGTAGCCATTCGCACGACCGTTGCGACTTGAGGAAGCGATGTGTGGCTGCCGGCTTAACTATTCAGCCCGACTGCCGATATGCATCTGTAGCCAGAACATTTATCTCGCTCGCCTTTCACCCACCTTGACGCAAGCTTGCCCATGGCCTCACGTATCTGGTTTGTCGGGATCGTTACGGCGTTTTTAATCGTCGCCACGGATTGCGCTGCGTGGCCTGTCCAGTCGGCGTCCATGCAGATAAGCCTGAAGATCCAGGAAAATTGCCAGATTGCTTCGACCGCCAGCCTCGCGAGGCCAGCCTCGCCACCTGCCGTAATTTGCAGGCACCACGCGCCATACCGTCTGTCCTACGTGGGGTCGCCTCACTCCCACGCCCCGACCCAGCCCAGCGCTCCACAGCGAATGAAGTCCACTCCGGAGGGCTGGGAAATCGAATTTTGAATCTCGCCCAGAACGCGATCGCGGCAGCCTTCACATCCCTTGGATGCCGATCAGCGTGGACAACCTGACGCTTCCGCGGTCGTCGCGCGTGGTGCGTTCTCAAAGAAATAAATCGCGGCTCGATCGTGGTTGAGTCGAGCGTATGGCTGATATGCGCCTGCTCGATGTCGCGGAGACCACGCCGCGGTTCAGCGCAATCGCAGCACCAGCCATGACAGTAGCGCCAGCAGGTTGATTCCCAGCCGCGAAACGCCCGGGCCAGCCACTGCCAGCACGAAGCCCTGGCTGCCGAAGTGCCAGTCCAGCGCCAGATGCGGCGGCAAGTGCAGTGTGGCGAATACATTGATGAATGCGCCGCAATGCAGGGCATAGCTGAATATCGGCGTGGCGATCAGCGGCAGCTGCAGCAGCTGCGCCCAGCTGGACATCTGAATGCCACGTTCGCTTCCGTCAAGCAGCTGCACACCGGCAGCCAACACAAACCCGAACAGCGCCAGGCCAATCAGCGTGATCACGCTGTCGTGAGTCGAGCCCAGCGGCAGCAGCCGGCGCAGCATTGCCGCCACGCCGTAAAAGCCGCCGGCGATTTCGAGTATGCCGATCAGGCGAAAGAGGATGACTCGCATGCAGGACTCCAATGGGGAATGACGAGGATTGTAGGGTGACTTCTGTGGAAGCGACTTCAGTGAACCTCGGAAACCGCCCTTAGCTCGTCATCCCTGCGAAGGCAGGGACCCAGTGCCCTTGCTCCTTCAATATCTTGAAGCTGTTGGACCCCTGCCGTCACAGGGATGACGAGCGGGTTAACAGGTTATTCGAGACTCCCTCCATCGCGATGCTTTACCAGCAGCCCGTCGCGACAGAAGTCGCTCCCGCCAAAATGAGCGGCTATTCAAGTTCGTCGGCCAGCTCGTGCAGGTCGGCGATGTGCTGCTCCCACCAGCGCGATTCGGCGGCGAACGGAAACGCGGCGGGGAACGCCGGGTCATGCCAGCGCTCCGCGATCCAGCCGGCGTAGTGCAGCTGGCGCATGGCGCGCAGGGCGGGAATCAGCGCCAGCTCCGCGTGATCGAAGTCGCGAAACTGCTGATAACCCTCGAGCATGGCCTCCATCGCGGCCGCGTCGTTGGCGAGCATCCACAGATCCTGCACCGCCGGTCCGGTGCGTGCGTCGTCGAGATCGACGAAGTGCGGGCCGTGGTCTGTCCACAACACATTGCCCGGATGACAATCGCCATGCAGCCGCAGCTGCCGTACGGGGCCAACGGCGGCCATGCGCGAGCCGATGGCGGCATCGAGTCGTTCGGCAGCGGCGCGATACTTTGCCTGCAGTGAAGTCGGCAGCAACGACGAATCGAGCACCGCGCGCCTCGGCCGCTGCACCATCGTGGCGCGATCGAGCTTGTCGCGATAGGCAAACGGCTGGCGCGCGCCGACGACGTGCATGCGCGCAATCAGCCGGCCCAGCCATTGCAGTTGTTCGGTCGATTCCAGCGACGGTGCGCGGCCGCCGCGGCGTGGCGTCAGTGCATAGCGGAAGCCGTCGTGCCACAGCAGGGTGCGGCCGCCGAACGTGAGTGGCGCGACCACTGGCAGCTCGGCGGCGGCCAGCTCGAGCGCGAACGTGTGTTCCTCGACAATCGCCGCGTCGCTCCAGCGCCCAGGCCGATAGAACTTCGCGATCACCGGTGCAGCCGGCTCCGCTCCAACCTGCTCAAGCCCGACCTGCCACACGCGGTTTTCGTAACTGTTGAGCGCGAGCAATCGGCCGTCCGGCCACAGGCCGCAAGCGCCGACGGCGTCGAGTACCAGATCCGGACTGAGCTTCGCGTAGGGCGTGTCGTTGCTCAACGCGGCCCCACCGTGCGCGCCGGTACCACCGCCATGGTGATGCGCGAGACGCAGACCAGGGCGCCTTCCTCGTTCTCGATGCGGATTTCCCATACCTGCGTCGAACGCCCCAGATGCAGCATGCGGGCGGTGCCGGTCACGGTGCCGCTGCGCACGCCGCGCACATGGTTTGCGTTGATCTCCAGGCCAACCGCGAGCTCTTTTTCGGGGTCGAGCGTGAGCATCGCGGCGGTGCTGCCGAGCGTCTCGGCCAATACCACCGAGGCCCCGCCGTGCAGCAGGCCATAGGGTTGATGGGTCCGATGGTCAACCGGCATGGTGCCCTGCAGCCAGTCATCACCGATCGCGCTGATGCGAATATCCAGCGTCTGCATCATGGTGTTGGCGCTCCAGGCGTTGATCCGCGCCAGGTCGGGTGGCTGTTTCCAGAGACTCATGTTGATTCCTGTGTGTCGAGCCCGCATTGTTGTCCGCTCTCATCACCGCGACAATGTGTCTGGTGCCTACCGTCACTCTCAAAATGTCCGGCCGTCAGTTTCCAGTGGCCGCCGGTGAAACCGTGCTGGAGGCGGCGCAGCGCGCGGGCATCGCGTTGCCGTATTCCTGTCGTTCCGGGGTCTGCGGCAGCTGCAAGGCGACCTTGCTCGAAGGCCGTTGCGAGTATCCACGCAACCCACCGGTAGCGTTGAGCGCCAGTGCACGGGCGCAGCATGCGGTGTTGCTGTGTCAGGCGGTGCCGACCAGCGATCTGCTGCTGGAGGCGCGTGAGGTGACCTCGGTGGAGGATATCGAGCGGCGTCAGCTCGATGTGGTGGTGACCGACAAGTGGCGTCTGACACCTGACGTGGTCGGCCTGCGCCTGCTGCCAGACGACGGCGAGCCCAGGCTCAACTGGCTGCCCGGTCAATATCTGGACGTACTGCGGGAGGGCGGCAAGCGCCGACCGTTCTCGATCGCCAATGGACCGCAGGCGGACGGCATCATCGAGCTGCACGTGCGCCATGTAGCCGGTGGCGGCTTTACCTCATGGGTGAATGACACATTGCAGATCGGCGATCGCCTGCGCATCGAAGGCCCGCTGGGCACGTTCGTGCCGCGCGAGGATTCCGAGCGGCCCATGGTGTTCATGGCCGGCGGCACCGGCTTTGCGCCGGTCAAGGCGATCGTCGAGCACTTCATCGCACTGGGCACGCAACGGTCGATGCAGGTCTATTGGGGCGCGCGCAGTGCGGCGGAGATCTATCTGCGTCCGCTCGCCGAGCGCTGGGCACGCGAGCTACCGAACCTGCAATTCCACGCGGTGATTTCTGATCCGGAGCAAGCAGGCGGACTGCGCTGCGGGCTGGTGCACGAAGCCGTGCTGGAGGATATCCCGGAGCTGTCCGGCCACGATCTCTACATGAGCGGCCCGTCGGCGATGATCGATGCCGGGCATCAACTGTTTCTCGATGCCGGGCTGCCGGAGTCGCGCTTGTACTACGACTCGTTCGAGTACGCGCCCGATGTGCTGGCGCAAATCCTCGGCTCGCGCGCCGGCATCCACGACCTGTAGTAGGAGCCCACCTTGTGGGCGATCGGGTTGCGGGTCAGCTTGAGGCAGGCCTTTCGCGCACAGGGTGCGCTCCTACTTGTTGCCTTTGGCGACCGGATACTGCGCTTGCTGCCAGGCCAGCACACCGCCGCCGAGCGTATAGACCTTGCCGAAACCCGCCTTGACCAGCCGCTGGGCGGCCTTGATCGAGTTGCCGTGGCCGTCCTTGTCCATCACTACCACCGGCAATTCGCGCGCCTTGGCCAGGTCTTTCTGTTCGGGATCGAACTGGCTCATCATCACGTGCTTGGCGCCGGGAACGTGCATCTTTTCAAAATCAACATAGGCGGACAGATCGATCAGCAGCGGGCTTTCGCGGTTGATCAACATGGTCAGGCCGGCTGGGGTCAGCTCCCTGGTCTTGCTGAACAGCTCGATGACCTGCATGACGATCAACGCCAGCAGCAGAATCACGAACAGGGCCGACAAGGCCGCATGATTGGCGAGAAACTGGGGTAGCTTTTGCAGGAAATCGTTCATCGTCATTCCACGGGCGCGGTGACCACGCCGATCCGGGTAAACCGATGATTATACGGGCAGCGCGGGCCTGACAGGCGGCCGCTTTTGCGGTCCGCTGCCTATCGTCTTATTTCAGCCGGGCAGATTGCGGCCACTTCATTGCTGAGTGATGTCCGGCAGCCCGCTGGTCAGCCACCAGTGCTTGCCAGCCTCATCGTAGTGCCAGGTCTGGTGATCGACGACGGTGCGCTCGGATTGCGTGTTGTTGTTGACCAGGCTGATATGAACCGTCTGCTGCATGCCATCTTTGCCGTCCGGAACCGGGCCCGAGCCGTCGTCGTATTCGCTCACGCGCACTTGTTTGTATCGGTCGAGGTCAAGCTTGGTCAGCGGATGGGCAGCGCGGTACTTCGGTTCGAGGAACATCTCGGCACTCTGGAAATCACCCCAGCGCAGCGTGCTGCTGTAGGCCTGCAGGGTGTCGGTCAGTGTGTCGCTGCGCTTCTGGGTGGCACAACCGGCCAGCAACAGCACGGACAACATGACGTGTATGCACAGGATGCGCCGCATGGGTGGTCTCCCCCGATGAATGACTCGTCCATTCTGCCGCAAGCGCGGGCTGGCGTCTGTGCGAGTTTAGACAGACTCCTGGCCGCGCCGCTTGGCGACAAAGCGCGCGCTCAGCGTAGCCGCCGGTTGGCCATCGTCGCCGGGCACCACGCAGGCGACCTCGATGCGCGCCCTGCCGCGTACGTTCAAGGTACGGAAGAACGTGGCCCAGTCGGCGTCCGCAGCTAGCCGTGCCTCGCTGCTGAAGTCCTGCCACAACGGGGCCAGGTAGCGCACGGTGGATTCGGCCACAAAGACATCGCAATCCTCACCGCGCTGGCGTAACGCCAGTTCCACCAGTGCCCATCCGCTGAGCGTCATCAGGCTGACCAGGCTGCCGCCAAATGCACAGCCCTTGTCGTTGACGTTCGGTGCCAGCGGCGCCAGCAGGCTGAGCATGTCGTCATTGCAGGTGCCCAGTTGCAGATCCATCGTGTGCGCCAGTGGAATTTCGTCGCGGATGAACTGGATCAGCTGCTGTGCCTGGGTTGATGTGTGGGTCGTGGTCACGTTGATCAAAGGTCTGTGGGGAGGGGAGGACCTCCCAGTGTAGGCCGGCCGCTACACTGGTGGCCATGGCAGCGAGCGGACGTGGTGCGTAGGTGCAACGGCAAACTCCAATGAACAACGACCGCTTCGAGACGGCGCCGATGCGCGGCAGGATCGTGGTGATTACCCGTCCTGCCGGCACCGCAACGGCGCTCGCGCGGCGGGTGCGCGTCGGTGGTGGCGTGCCGTTGTTGTTGCCTGGATTGGCCTTGCGTCGGGTGGCCGATGACGCCTCTGCACGTGAGGGTTTGCAGGCGGCATTGGCGGAGGACGTGCTGATCTTCAGCAGTCCAGCGGCGGTACGCTTTGCTGCCGCGCTGGGGTCGCTACGCACGCTGGCCACCGTATTGGCGGTGGGGCAAGGCACGGCGCGAGCGCTGCGCCGACATGGCATCCACGCGCCACTCGCCCCGGCGCGACAGGACAGCGAAGGTGTGCTCGATCACCCCGCGCTGGATGAACTGCATGGACGGCACATCGCCTTGATCGGCGCACCCGGCGGGCGCGGACTCCTGCGCGAACAGCTTCTCGCGCGTGGAGCGCAGTTGCGTGAGCTGCATGTCTATCAGCGGGTGGCACCACGGCTTGATCGCCGCCATGTCGAGGCGCTGCTGCAGTTGCCAGCCTCCGCGCTGGTGCTGCTGTCCAGTGCGGAAGCGCTGCACAACCTGTGCCGGATCTTGCCGCCCACGGCGCTGGCGCGGCTGTTCGCGGCAACCGCGATAGTCAGCAGCGAGCGGCTGGCGTCGGCGGCACGTGCTGCCGGTTTCGCCCGTATCGAGCTGGCCGCTTCGGCGCTGTCGGCCGATCTGCTCGGCGCGGCCATACGCGCGGACTGATCTTCTTCACGTGACCTTCTTCACGCTCGCCTGCTACGAACGTTGGCGTATGGGCTGCTAGCATGCGCGCATGAGCAACCCAGACAAGCCGAGTGAGTACACCGCGCCCGAGGGCGCCCGTCCTGATCCCGTGCCGGTGCTGCCTGCGACGGCGTTACGGGAGCCACGTCCGCGGGGCGGTGGTAGTCTGGCGCTGGCGGTGCTGTTGTCGCTGATCGCCGTGGTTGCTGCCGGCTATGTCGGCTGGCAGCAATGGCTGCAGACACAGGGCGCCCATGCGGCCGTCCTTGCTGCGACGGATTTACAGACTCGCGTCAGCGCACTGGAGACAACGCTGATCGGGGTCAGTGGTGAACGCACCAGCCTCAATCAACGCTTGAACGATGCGGCAGCGGTCAACCGCTCGCTGCGTGAGGAGCTGCTCGGCCAAGCCGAGCGTACGCGCGATCTCGAGGACGCCGTCGCGAAGCTCGCCGAGAAGAGCCTGTCCGGCCATGATGGGATGCTGCTGGATGAAACCGAATCGCTGCTACGCATGGCCAGCGAACGCTACACATTGTTCCATGACGCGCAGGGCGCGGCCGCTGCGTATTCGCTGGCCGATCAGACTCTGGCGGCCGTCAATGACGGCGCGTTCTCCACCGTGCGCCAGGGCATCGGCGCCGAACGCGACGCGCTGCTGAAGAGCCAGCCGGCAAGCCAGGCCAATGCGTTGCAACAACTGACGGAGCTGCGCGGGACGCTGGCCACGTTGCCATTGAAATCACTCGACAACCCGAACACCACACAGTTGCCGGATGTGTGGACGCGCATCCGCCGTGCACTGGCCGGAATGTTCAGCGTGCAGCGCGACAACGGCGCGCCGCTGGCGGTTGCCGATGCGCGCTTCGCGCGAGAGTTGGCCGCGCTGGATCTGGCGCAGGCGCAGGCCGCGCTGCTGGCCAGCGACAGCCCGGCGTATGCGGCTGCGCTGCAACGAGTGGATCTGAGCCTGTCGGCCCAGTTTGACGATAGTGCGCCAGCCGTCCAGCAGGCACGCAGCACGCTCAAGCAACTCATCGCTACGCAGCCGTCGGGCGCACCGGTACAACTCGGCGCCGCGCTGACCGAGCTGCGCAATCTGCGTGCCGTGCATGCACTGACACCGACTCCGGACACTGCCGCACCGGCTGCAAGCAGCGCCCCGACACCGCCGAAAGGTGGAGCCAAGCCATGAGGGTATGGCGCTGGATTCTGCTGCTGGTGATCGTGGCGGCGCTGGCCGCGTTCGGTTGGCATTGGGTCGCTGAGGATCCCGGTTACGTCTACGTGCACATGCGTGGCTGGTATGCCGAGCGCACGGTCGTCGGAGCCGTACTCACCTTGCTGCTGTTCTGGGCGTTGCTCACCGTGATGTGGCGTCTGCTGCGCTGGCCATTCGGAGCGTTCTCGCGGCGGCATCGGCGGCTCAGCCAGCAGCGCATGAGCGAGGGCCTGATTGCCTTGATCGAAGGCCGCCATGGCGACGCCGAGCGGGACCTCAATCGTGCCTCGCGGCTGAACAGCCTGCGTGGGCCAGCCCTGCTGGCATCAGCCGAAGCCGCCTCGCGCCGCGGCGAACATGCCCGCGCGCTGGAAGCACTGGATCAGGCATCGCAATCCGCACCCCAGGCGGCCCGCGTGCTGCGTGCCCGCATGGTGCGTCGCGACGGCAAGCCAGCCGAAGCCCTGGCGTTGCTGGCACCCGAATCCGACAAGGGCAGCCTGACCCCTGGCGGCTGGCGCGAGCTGGCGCTGGCGGCACTGGCCAGTGGCGATATCCGACGCGCCCGTGCCGCACTCGATCCGCTACAGAAGAGCGGCGCCCTTGGCACCCGCGCCTATGCTGCGCTGGAGACCCGGGTGCTCGTCGCCACGATCCAGGCTTGTGCCAATGGCGCCGCGCTGAACACTCTGTGGTCGCAGTTGCCGAAAGCGCAACGCCGGGTGCCCGCGGTGATCGACGCCTACGCCCGCCGCGCGGCTGGCTTCGGCCTGATCCTGCCGGCGATGGATGAGCTGGAAGCCGCCTTGCGTCGCGAATGGTCGCCGCTGCTGATCGAAACCTACGGCATGCTTGGCAGCGAGGATATCGAAGCGCGCCTGCGCCGCGCTGAAAGCTGGCTCGACGCGCGCCCCAACGATGCCACTCTCCTGCTCACGCTCGGCCGCATGTGCGTGCGACTCAAGCTGTGGGGCAAGGCGAATCAATACCTGCAACGCTCGATGGCGCTTGCACCCAGCGCAGCAGCGTGGGAAGCGCTCGGCGATCTTCATTCCAATCAGGGCGACGGCGCACTCGCCCAGCGCTGCTATCGCAATGCACTGCTGTTCGGGCGCAACGAGGCGATCGAGCCATTGCCGCAGGATCAACGACCTGACCGTCTCGACACACGCCCGGTCGCGATCGAAGAACGCAATGAGCATGGCGTGCCGCGGCTGCGGGAGTAGCTGCGCAGCGACCTGCAGCGAGTGCCCGGACGAAGATTCCACGGCCGTGCATATTCAGATGCCGAGAGGGCGAAAGTCCGGCGCGACGCGCTCGCCGAATCACGCCAGGCTGGTGGCAATCCCGAAGCTGATCGCCATGATCGCGGCCACCGCCATGCAGGCGCTGCCGGGACGGATACGCCGCGCATCGATGCGCGGAGTCAGCCGCCACAGCAACACCGTGCCGATCAGCATGTCCAGCACCAGCGTGCAACGCAGCAGACCGGAGTTGAGCAACGGCGCGTAGGGCGGATGCAGGTGACCTTCATAGGCCGCCACGCCGACGATCAGCAGCATGCCAATCAGGTTCCATAGCAGGCAGGCGAGATAGATGCGGTTGAACACCACCGCGCAGCGTTCGGTCCAGCGCAGCACGGACCAGCCGATCAGGGCAAAGAACAGCGCACCAATACTGCTGTAGAGCACCCACCAGAGCAGGGTGCTGACTACGGTGAGCAAAGTCGTCATATGGCTTGCTTGAATCCCAGTTTGCGCAGCAGCTTGGCCATCAGCCATGCGGGGCCGATCAGCAGATACGATAAGTCAGTGAGAAAGCTCGGCCGGCGCCCCTCGAACTTGTGCCCGATGAACTGGCCGATCCAGGCGACCACAAACACACCGACGGCCAGCCAGCGTAGCGAGGCTGCGCCGAGCTCAGCGAACAGCAGGTTCGTGAGCAGCCCCAGCAGGGCGAACGCAATCAGCAATGCAGCGGCCAGCCGGCGCGAGTGTTTCCAGTACCAGTAGAACGCCAGCACCATCGCCAGCACGGCCCACGCGCCGGGACGGGCGAACGACGCCGGCACGGGAATCGTCCATAGCAGTGCGATCACGCTCCATACGATCGGCGGCACGCAGATCCAGTGCAACCGCTGGTTGGTCGGGTTCTGGTGATCACCGCTGTAGCTGTCCAGCCAACTCTGCATGTCGCGCATGTGATGACAACTCCGGGTCGAGCCTGGGATTTGGCTGAGTACGTTTTGATCGAAGCGGATCCAATCGCGCTGCGTCTAGTCGAGCTTGATCCCGGCCAGCCGCTGCAACGCCTCGGCATACTTGGCGGCCGTGGCGGCGATCACGTTATCAGGAATAACCGGACCCGGCGCGACCTTGTTCCAGCCCTGCGTTTCCAGATAGTCGCGCACGAACTGCTTGTCATAGCTGGGTGGGCTGATGCCGACGCGATACTCGTCGGCCGGCCAGAAGCGCGAGGAGTCCGGCGTCAGCATCTCGTCCATCACATACAGTTTGCCGTCGGCATCGGTGCCGAACTCGAACTTGGTGTCGGCGATGATGATGCCGCGTTCGGCCGCATAGGCGGCTGCCCACTGGTAGATCGCCAGCGTGGCGTCGCGGACCTTATCGGCCAGCTCGCTGCCGACCGCTGCGACCACCACGTCATAGCTGACGTTCTCGTCATGGTCACCAACGGCGGCCTTGGTCGACGGCGTGAAGATTGGTGCAGGCAACTGCTGCGCCTGCTGCAGGCCGGCTGGCAACTGGATGCCGCACAGCGAACCGGTCGCCTGATAATCCTTCCAGCCCGAGCCGATCAGGTAACCGCGGGCAATCGCTTCCACCGGCACCGGCTTGAGCCGACGCGCCACCACGGCGCGCTTTTTGTACAGCGACAGGTCGGTGCCAGCCGGCAGCACCTCGGCCAGCGGTACGTCGAGCAGATGATTCGGCACCAGATGCGCGGTTTGTGCAAACCAGAAGTTGGAGATCTGCGTCAGCATCTCGCCCTTGCCCGGGATCGGGTTGGGTAGCACCACATCGAACGCCGACAGCCGATCCGTTGCGACGATCAGCAACCGATCCTCGGACAATGCATAGACATCGCGCACCTTGCCGCGATGGATCAGTTCAAGGCCGGGCAGGTTCGATTGCAGCAGGCTGGTGGGCACGACGTCGGCTCCGCAGGTGAGGAAGCTGCCTATTGTAGCTGTTGCGGCCGAAGTGCCGGAAAGCCGCACTCGGCAAGCGGCACCAATAGCACTGCTAGAATTGCTCGCCTTCATCCCTATGTGTTGCCGATGCGAACCCTACTGATCGCGACGTTGTGTCTGGCCGCCGCCCTTTCAGCCCAAGCCCAGAGCCAGTCCGCGGCGCCGGCGCAGCCCAGCCGACTGGGTTTGTGCGCAGCCTGTCATGGGGTGACCGGTCACGCCAGCATGCCTGGAGCGCCGAATCTGGCCGGCCAGCAGCTGGACTATCTGCGTGACGCACTCAAGCAGTACCGGGACGGTCGCCGCGACGTGCCGCTGATGCGCGCGGCGATCGGTCCGGTCAGCGATGCCGAGCTCGACGTCCTGGCGCGCTGGTACAGCGCGCAATCGCCACAGCTGCAGGTTCATCCATGAGTTTTTCCTACACGCTGTGGTTCGCGTTCTTCGGCTTGATTCTCGGTCACCTGCCTGGCGCCATCACCGGCGGCATCATCGGCTTCGTCTTTGACAACCTGCGGCATACCCAGCGCAAGCACGCCATACCTGAGGCCGGTGGTTTTGTCGGGCCGCTGTTCACCCTGCTCGGCGCGGTGGCGAAATCCGATGGCCGCGTATCGGAGGCGGAGATCGCGGTGGCCGAGCGCCTGATGTCGCGCATGAACCTGGACGTCGAGCAGCGCAAGCAGGCCGCCGCCAGCTTCAATGCCGGCAAGCAGCCGGAGTTCGATGTCACCAGCACGATCGCCGAGCTGCGCAACTGGGTCGGTTTGCGCCGTGATCATGCGTTTCCCGTGCTGGATGTGGTGATCGAAACCGTGCTTTCGGAAGGCAACCCGCCGCCGGAAAAGATGGCGATACTGCGCCAGCTCGCGTTCGCGCTGCGCATCAGCGAGATGGAGCTGATGGCGCTGATGGCGATGAAGGGCTATGTGTGGAGCGCTGGCAGTGGTCAACGCGGCAACGGCCATTCATACGGTCAGGGTTCGACTGGCGGTGGCTACGTGCCGCCACAGCGCACGGTGCAGGGGCCTGATCCTTATGCCGTACTCGGCATTGACCGCAGCGTAGACGATCGGGCGGTGAAGCGCGCCTATCGCAAACTGATCTCGGAACATCACCCCGATCGCCTGGGGGATTTGCCGGAAGACATGCGCAAACGCGCTGAATCGCGCGCCAGCGAGATCAATGCCGCCTACGATCGCATCAAGGAACAGCGCGGGTTTAAGTAGAGCCGGGGACGAGGGGCGAGTAGCGAGGGCGCAGATTTATTTCTCGTGGCAAACTTGCGGGTGCGGCAACAGCTTCGGTTCGGCTCTGGGCGGATGACGGGGGAGACCGGTCTTCGCGCCCTCGCTACTCGCCCTTCGTCTCTCGCCCCCATCAAGGCTCCAACATGACCAAGCAAGCCCCCATCATCGCCCCATCCATCCTCGCCGCCGATTTCGCGCGACTGGGCGAAGACACTGCTGCGGCCCTGGCCGCCGGTGCCGACTGGGTGCATTTCGACGTGATGGACAACCATTACGTACCGAACCTCACGATCGGTCCGATGGTGCTGCAGTCGCTGCGCGGTTATGGCATCACGGCACCGATCGACGTGCACCTGATGGTCAAGCCGGTCGATCGCATCGTGCCGGATTTCGCCAAGGCGGGCGCCAGCCTGATCAGCTTTCATCCGGAAGCGAGCGAGCATATCGATCGCACGCTTGGCCTGATCAAGGAATCAGGCTGCCAGGCCGGGCTGGTGTTCAATCCGGCCACGCCGCTGGATTACCTCGACTACGTGATGGACAAGCTGGACCTGATCCTGATCATGTCGGTCAATCCCGGCTTCGGGGGGCAGAAGTTCATCCCCGGCACGCTGGAAAAATTGCGCCAGGCGCGCCAGCTGATCGACGACAGCGGCCGCGCGATCCGGCTGGAAGTCGATGGTGGCGTCACTGCGGACAACATCGGCGCGATTGCTGCGGCCGGTGCCGACACCTTCGTCGCCGGTTCGGCGATCTTCCACGCGAAGGACTACCGGGCTGAAATCGAGGCGATGCGTAGGGCGATCGGCTGAGACCCAGGCTCCCGCACCAACGCAAACGATCACGTAGGTTGGGGTGAGCGCAGCGAACCCCAACGTGTCTAGCGGGATATTTGAGGTATTGGTTGGTTCGCTGAGGGCCATTTGGGCGCAAGTGCGTCCCTGCGAATGGGGCCGCTGCGAATCACTGGTTCGTTCCGCAAGGGCGGCGTGGGGCCGAGCCACCTGCCACAAAAGAAAAATCCCGGCGCAGTGTAAAGGCTGTGCCGGGATAAACGTCGTCGGATAGACGTGAGAGGAAACACCATCGATTGGCGGGTGCCGGCACGACCGCATCGGAGAGGGGTCAACGGCCGCATCGGCACATTCCACGGCTATGGAACGGCTGCCAATCACTGCTTCTGACCGGGCGGATCCGGTTTGGTTCCCCGCAGCTTGCAAATTCGCCTGAATGGCGGTCCAGGGCGGCCCTCACGTCAAAAAATCCCCTCACAAGGAGGGGAAAGGAACCACCATGAGGGGGTCGGGAATGAAGACGCGACGATAGTGCGTTACAAAGGTTGCCAATCGGGGTCAGGCTCGTGCCCCGCGCCCGGCGCGATTCCATTCACACCGGACGCATCCAGGCCTTCCACGGCAAATTGATGGGCGGTCAGGGGACTGCAGCAGGCTTTCCACATGGCGTTCACCTCAATGCATGCCGAGGATCAAGCCGAGCAGCAGCGCGCCCAGTGCCAGTGTTACCCGCAACGGCTCGAAGCTGCGTAGCTCGGCGTTCGGGTCGCGCTCGGGGGATTCGATTTTCGGCATTGCCTAGGCTCCATGCGTTGTGCTTGGACTGCATTGCACACGCCGGCGCGGCGCTGACGCCGGCACAATTGGGCCCACTTGCCGCTGGCTTGTGGCAAAACGCAGGCAGGCGCCCGGTATGGCTTGCGCAGCGACACTTCGCATAGCACGCTGCGGGCACCACATTCCGGAGCGAGCCATGGGCCGCAGCATTGCCATTGTTGAAGACGAACCGCTGATCCGAGCCAATTACGTCGAGGCATTGAACCGCTTCGGCTATGACGCTCGCGGCTACGGTTCGCGGCGGGAGGCATCGATCGCCTTTGCGATGCGGTTGCCCGAGTTGGTGATCATCGACATCGGCCTCGGCGACGAGCCCGAAGGTGGCTTCGATCTATGTCGTGAGTTGCGCGCGAAGTCCGCCACCCTACCGTTGATTTTCCTCACGGCGCGCGACTCGGATTTCGACGTGATCTCCGGCCTGCGCCTCGGCGCCGATGACTACCTCAACAAGGACACCAGCCTGCACCAGCTGGCCGCACGCATTGCGGCGCTGTTTCGCCGCATCGAATCGCTGAAGGCGCCGGCATCCAGCGAGACGGTGATCGAGCATGGTCCGCTGAAAATGGAATCCGAGCGCATGCGGATTACCTGGAACGGTCACGAGGTACCGCTCACCGTCACCGAGTTCTGGATGGTGCACACGCTGATCCGCTTTCCCGGTCATGTGAAAAACCGCGACCAGCTGATGCGTGAGGCGGAGCTCGTCGTGGATGACGCGACCATCACCTCGCACATCAAACGTATCCGCAAGAAGTTCATCGCGGTGTCACCGGAGTTCGATGCGATCGAAACGGTGCATGGCGTCGGCTATCGCTGGAAGCCAGCATGAAGCGTGGGTTGCTGTGTTGCATCCTGCTGACCATCGCCGCGTTCGCCCAGGCGGCCGTGCCGGACCACGATCCGGCGCGCGTTGCCGCGTCTGGCAAACCCGATGGCGCGATTCCCGGCTGGACCATTTCGACCAGCGCGCCGACGGGATGGACGGCCGATTGCTGCGCTTACGCCAAGGCCATCGGCGTGGACTTCGTGATCTACCAGGGCGACTGGACCGGTGAACCCGACCGCGTGATGGTGCTCAACGTGTGGCCACGCAAGCTGCCAACGCTGGCCGCTGAATGGCAGGCCGACCAGAAGCACTATCTTCAGCACGACCCGCTGGCCAAGGTCGCCACGTTTCCGGTCAGCAATCCGGCGATGGACTGTCATGGGCTGCTTTATCAGGGTACGGATCACATCGACGATGCGGTCGTATTCTGCGATCCGGGCAAGGCAGCCGGCATCCGCTTCAGCTGGTCGATGACGGTGGCCGCCGGTGATCCCCAGCGACAGAGCGTTACCGCACTATTCCAGAAGGTCATCGCGCAGTCGTCGTACATGAAATATCAGCAACCGCTCAAGCCAACCGACAAGGCAGGACAGCATTAAGCTCTGGTCGCTACCTGCCTGCCGGACTGCCAAACCATGACCCTGCGTCGGAAACTCCTGCTGGTCGCCCTGTGCACGCTGGCGTTGCCGATAGCCGGCTGGCTGTATGTGCGGCAGATGGAGACGCTGCTGCGTGAAGGGCAGGCGCAGGCGTTGCTGGCGTCGGCACGGGCGGTGGCGCGCAGCCTGGTGGTGACGGGCGCCGTGCTGCCGGAGGATGCGAAGGGCTGGTACGTGCAGCAGGCGCCGAGCCCGATCACCGTGGATGGTTACGGTGACGACTGGGCGCCGTTGACGCCATGGAGTCAGTCCCTGGATCAATCACACAGTCAGCGCGGCAAGCTGTTGCTGGCCGAGGACAGTGAGTGGCTGTATCTGTATGCGGAGGTGCCCGACACTCAGCGCACGCGAGCCGATGCCAACGATGCGAACGCGCTGGCGGCCGATCACCTGATCCTGACACTGGGTAACGCTTCCGGTCAGCGGCGCTACCTGCTGGCCAGTGCCGCACCGGGTTCGCTGACGGCGCGACCGCTTGATCCTGCCGTCGCGGGCTTGCCCGATCTGCTCACCGCGCAGTGGCAGGAAGACGGCAGCGGCTATCGGGTCGAGTTGCAACTGTCGCGCAGTCTGCAACTGCGCACGCTTGGCGTAGGGGTGTACAACGCGGCGGCGGGCGGTGATCCGATGGCCGCCGATACGCGCCCGTTGCTGGATTATTCGGCCACGCTTTCCAGTGAACTGGCAAAGCTCGCACCCGATCAGGTGCAGGCTCGCGTGCTGGCGCCGCAGGGCTGGCTGCTGGCGCGCAGTGGGCGTCTGATCACCAAGCCGGGTGCGGATGGCCAGCCGGGCTGGTTCGCCTCACTGATCTATCGCTCGCTGCTGGCGACCCGGATGGAAGACGCCAATCCGTGGTCGCAGGATGTGCCGCAGCTGGATACCCGCGAAGTCAGCGAGGCCAGTGCCGGCAGGTCGGTAAGCGTCTGGCGCAGCGGCGAGGAGCGCGGCAGCGTGGTGCTGGCAGCGGCGGTGCCGATCGAGCGTGCGGGCAAGGTCGACGGCGTGCTGCTGCTGGAACAGTCCAGCCGCATCGTGCCGCTGCTGGCCAACCGCGCCCTGCTTGGCCTGTTGCTGACAAGTTTTGGCGTGCTGCTGGTGGCTGGTGGCATCCTGCTGGCGTTCGCCACCCGGCTCAGCCTGCGCCTTGGCCGGTTGCGCAATGCGGCCGAGCGCGCACAGCTCAACGATGGACGTCTGGACGGCTTGTTTGAGAAGGGCCGCTTCCCGATGACCGACGCGCCCGATGAAATCGGCGATCTGGCGCGCAGTTTCGAGCGCCTGTTCGAAGTGGTCGGCGGGTATACCGACTACCTGCGCACGCTGGCTTCCAAACTCTCGCACGAGCTCAATACGCCGCTGGCGATCGTGCAATCCTCGCTGGACAACCTCGAACATGCGGCGCTCCCTGCGGAGGCGCAGCCGTATCTTGCGCGTGCCCGCGATGGCGTGGCACGGCTCAGCGCACTGGTGCGCGCGATGAGCGAAGCGAGTCGGATGGAGCGCTCGATCGCCGCCGCCGAGCCCGAAGATGTGGATTTGCGGGACGTGGTGCGTGGCTGCGCCGATGCCTACCGCGCGCTGATCGGTACACGCCGGCTCGAATGCGTGCTGCCCGACGCGCCGTTGTATTTGCACTGTGCTCCGGAGTTGATTGCGCAGGCACTGGACAAGCTGCTGGACAACGCACTTTCGTTCACGCCTGAGCGCGGCTGGCTGCGCTTGAGCCTGCGTGCGCGCAATGACAGTGCGGAGATCGAACTGGCCAATCAGGGTGCGCCGCTGCCGGAGGCGATGCAGGGTCGCTTGTTCGATTCGCTGGTCAGCTTGCGCGACAAGGCCACTCCAGGCGATGCGCCGCATCTTGGTCTAGGTCTGTACGTGGTGCGGCTGGTCGCGGAGCGTCACAGTGGCGTGGCGTTGGCGCGCAATCTTGACGATGGCAGCGGCGTGGCATTTTGCCTGCAACTGCATGGCATGCCACGGCAACGGCTAGGTGGTTGAGTAGTGCCCTGAAGATTGCGCCAATGGCCGGACACATGCGGCGAAGCATGTGTCCGGCCAACTTTCTAGTTACGGCAAGCCAACGGGAAATCCCTGCTTGGCAAGGTGCTGCCAGTGCTGCAATTCCAGGTGATGGCGTTACCGTTGGGCGTCGGCGACAACACCAGGACTTTATTCCGGATAGTCAGATTGGAATTCGCTGTGTCGAATGCCACGGTGATCGTGCCGTCAGTGACGTCCACACCGGATACATATCTGCCAGCGATCGAGGTGCTGTTCGCAAGGCCGGCGGATCGGTTGTCGGGCGGTAAAGAACCCCGGTTGTTGTAGTACTCGGCTACGGCTGTTTTGGCGCCACCGCTCAGAGCCATTCCTTCGGAAACCTGGGTGCGGACGAGGTAATCCTGATACGCAGGAATGGAAATCGCCGCGAGTATGCCTACCAGGAAAGGTGCCGCACAAAAAACTAGCCAGATGGTTCCCTTGGAGGCCTCAGGCGAAGTTTTCCCGGTGCGTTTCCAGCGGCTCACCCAGTTCAGCTGGCTTTGCAGGTAATACATCGCGAAGAAGAACAGGGTGACACCGCCGATTTCTACCGGTAGTCCGTAGTCCGGCAGATTGCGCCGCATGGAGTTGGCCATCGAGAAAAATGCGACCAGATAAAAAATCAGATAGGCCAACACCAGCAGGCCGCCAATGCCGGCCAACCCGCCAGCGCCGCCGCCCTGGGAGGCTGACACGCTGCCCGCTATATAGAGAGGTTCACCAACGACAAAGCAGGCAACGGCAATCGCCATCAGCAGCGTGGCGCGGCTGTGACCATCGATCTTGCGTACCCATGCGGCTTGAATGAACGGCCAGATGATGCCGAAGATGCCGAAGGTGAGCGCCGTGAACAGCAGCACCAGTCCCCAATGCAACGGCGGCGGTGCCGGAAGCGCTGCCCGCTCTACGTCGGCAGTTTCGAACTGGCCGAAATGTCGCGCCGAAGATCCGCCGGAGAAAGCGGCCGGATTCGTATCGACTGTTGACGACCGGCCGGCAGGCGCACTGCCAATGGTGTGTATCGGTGGCGGCTGAGGTGGTTGATAGGCTGCAGTGTTGGGAAACATCGTGACGAGTGGAATCCACTCCGCCAGGCCATTGCGCCAGGCGAGCGTATCGATCGTGAATTTGCCGTCTGCCAGCCGTTGGCGAACATCTGCCTCGGTGTAGGGGCCGTATTTCTGACCATCCTGGCCTATCCATATTGCGTCTTCTGTTATCACGTTCAGAGCCCCTCTGTGGTGATGAAACGACGGAAGCATCGCCAGTTCGTTGGCGTTGAAGTTGTGCAAAGCCTGCTTGCGTGTTGCCCTGCGGCGCTCAGGGGAGGATGAGTGGCGTACGCATCAAGAGCTGCTCGAAGTGCGAACGCATGCCCTCGACGGGCATGCTTGTTGGCGGTTGCCTGGTCGCTTGGGTTGGACGAGTGTGCGCACCGCTGCGGGCGGCCGACAAAGGTCATAGCGCCGCCGAGTGGGTGTGTTGTTGAATCCGACTCGCCCACAGCGGCAACTTGCGCCCAAGCGACGGCGCATCGAGTATCCCGGCCGTCAGGCCGCAGATAGCTGAGCAATACGGATCCACGTTGTTTCCCCTGTTTCCCCGCCAGCGAGAGTAAACCGGCGGTTGTGGTGTATCAAGCGAGCCGAAAGGAGGGGTGCTTGCAAGGCGGCGGACTGCTATCTTGAAGGGCCGCGTTTTCAGTGGACCTGCTAGTGATCTCCCGAGACGAATTCGACGCGCTGGTTGCCCAGGGGCATACGCGCATCCCGCTGGTGCGCGAGGTGTTCTCCGACCTCGACACGCCGCTGTCGGTGTACCTGAAACTGGCCGACGGCCCGTACACCTTTCTGTTCGAATCGGTTGAGGGCGGGGCCACCTGGGGACGCTATTCGATCATCGGCTTGCCGGCGAAGCGTGTGTATCGGCTGCGCGGCCATGAACTCGAAGTGGAAGACTCCGGCGAAATCACCGAGCGTCGCCATCTGGACGATCCGCTCGGCGAGATCGAGCAGCTGCGCCGCCAGTACGACGTGCCGCGGCTGCCGCAACTGCCCGCGTTCAGTGGTGGTCTGGTCGGCTACTTCGGCTTCGAGACGATTGGTTACATCGAACCGCGCCTTGCACAATGGGATCGTGCCGACGAGCTGGGCACCCCCGATGTGCTGCTGATGCTGGCCGAGGAAGTGGCGGTGTTCGACAACCTCAAGGGCCGGCTATACCTGATCGTGCACGCCGACCCGTCGCAGCCGCAGGCCTATGCCGCTGCGCAGCGGCGGCTCGATGCGCTGGTCTACCGGTTGCGTCAGGGCGGCGCCTCCTACCCTCAGCTCACCCAGTCCACCGCGTTGAACGAGGGCGACTTCAAGTCCTCGTTCACCCGCGAGGAGTTCGAGGCGATGGTCGAGCGCGCGAAGGAATACATCCGCGCCGGCGACATCTTCCAGGTCGTGCCGTCGCAGCGGCTCAGCGTCGGTTTCAATGCACGGCCGGTCGATGTGTATCGCGCATTGCGCGCCATGAATCCCTCGCCGTACATGTACTTCGTCGACCTCGGCGACACGCAGATCGTCGGCTCTTCACCGGAGACCCTGGTTCGCCTTCGGGATGGCAAGGTGGTGGTGCGCCCGCTCGCCGGTACCCGCAGGCGTGGCGCGACCGAGGAGGAGGATCTGGCGCTGGAAGCGGAGTTGCTGGCCGATCCGAAGGAGCGTGCCGAACACGTGATGCTGATCGATCTGGGCCGCAACGATATCGGCCGGGTCAGCGAGGTCGGCAGTGTCGAGGTGAGCGAGTCGTTCGCGATCGAGCGCTATTCGCACGTGATGCACATCGTCTCGCAGGTGCAGGGCACCGCGCGGCCGAACCTCAGCTACATGGATGTGCTCAAGGCCACGTTCCCTGCCGGCACGCTGAGCGGAGCGCCGAAGATCCGCGCGCTGGAGATCATCCAGGAGCTGGAGCCGTACAAGCGCAACATCTACGCCGGCGCGATCGGCTGGATCGGTTGGTGGGGCGATGCCGACACCGCCATCGCCATCCGCACCGCGGTGATCCAGAACGGCCGCCTGCACGTGCAGGCCGGCGCCGGCATCGTCTTCGACTCCGACCCTGCCGCCGAGTGGGAGGAGACCATGAACAAGGGGCGCGCCTTGTTTCGAGCGGTGGCGCAGGCGGCCCAGGGGTTGTAGCGCCCGGCACGAAACCACGCATGAACTTGCACAATCGCTTCGAAGACATGACTTTCGGCATGGCTTTCGCTTGTGATTGATACGATATAGCGTTACATGCTGATCATTCCTCTCAAAGACGGGCTCGCATGAACAAAACGTGGGCTGAAGTGCTTGCCAAGACTGAGCGGGCGAGAGATGGGATAACCCTGGAAGTCTCATCCAGCGCCAATTCGTCAGCATCGTGCAGCCTGCGTTTCGTCGCGACCCTGGCCTCATTGCTGATTGCCGGCTGTGCCGTTGGACCGAACTTCAAGCGACCCGCCGCTCCGGATGTCAGCAATTACACCGCCCTTCCGCTCTCGACCACGGTCAGCAGCGCCAACGTCACGGGTGGCGAGGCACAGCGTTTTGCCCAGGGAAGCGATATTCCAGGCGACTGGTGGACCTTGTTTCATTCAAGGCCGCTCAATGAGCTGATCGAACAGTCGCTCAGCAACAACGCAGACCTCAAGGCGGCGCAAGCAGCGCTGGCCGTGGCAAGAGAAAATGTCCTGGTGCAGCGAGGTGTTTACTATCCCAGTGTCGCCGCAGATTTTTCGGCGACCCGTCAGAGTACGGCAGGGACCATCTCGGCGACGCCCAACAATGGCACCTTTCTCTACAATCTTTATACCCCGCAGGTCAGCGTGTCGTACGCGCCTGATCTTTTCGGTCTGAACCGTCGAACGACGGAATCGGTGAAAGCGCAAGAACAGGCCGTCCGCTTCCAGACGATCGCCACGCAGATCACCTTGAGCACCAATGTGGTGGTCGCCGTAGTGCAGGAGGCATCGTTGCAGGCGCAGATCGATGCGACGCACCAGCTGATCGACTTCAACCTCAAGATGGTTCAGATCCTGCGCGATCAATTGGCCAAAGGATATGCCGGCGGGCTTGATGTTGCCGCGCAGGAATCGCAACTCGCGCAAGTCACCGCCACGCTGCCGCCACTCGTCAAACAGCTGGATCAGGAACGTGACCTTCTGTCGGTACTGGTTGGCCGGTTTCCAAACCAGTCACCGGCCGAAAAATTTGATCTCGCGAGTTTGCAGCTGCCGCAGGATCTACCGGTAAGTCTTCCGTCGACGCTCGTGGCGCAGCGGCCGGATGTGCTCCAGGCCGAGGCCAATATGCATGCCGCCAGCGCCCAGATCGGTATCGCCATCGCGAACCGGCTACCCAACATTTCGTTGACCGCGAACGCCGGCAGTTCGGCGCTGGCGATTGGTCAGGTGTTCAAGTCGGGCACGGGCTTTTGGGGCCTGGGTGCCGATTTGACGGCGCCCATTTTCCAGGGCGGCGCGCTGCTGCATCAGGAGCGCGCCGCCAAGGCTGCCTATGTTCAGGCGGCCGAGCAATATCGCAGCACCGTCCTCAACGCATTTCAGAACGTTGCCGATACGTTGGCAGCGCTTGATCAGGACGCCAGGGGATTGAAGGCGGCCACCGCAGCCACGGATGCCGCCAAGGTCACGCTGGATTTGTCGCAGCGTCAGTGGCAGGCCGGCTATGCCAATTACCTTTCGCTGCTGAGTGCAGAGCAGGCCTATCAGCAAGCGCGGATCAACCTGGTGCAGGCTCAGGCCAATCGTTATGCGGACACGGCAGCGTTGTTCCAGGCGCTCGGCGGTGGCTGGTGGAACCGCGCGGATCTGGTCCCTGATAAAGGCGGCCAGGACAAAGATGGCCAGGACAGAGCTAGTCAGGATAAAGATGGAAAATAAATCGATTGACGGGATACCGGCTGCGGGGCGTCGGTTCAAATTCGCGCGCGTTCCCGCCGTTGCCATCATGGCCGTGGCAACCGTCGTGTTGGTTACCGGCTGCTCATCCAAAACCGACGAGAGCTCGCAGGCCGCGTCCGCGACGGCCCGCAATGTGACCCTGACGGCGGACCAGCGGCAGCACATCCATCTTTATACCGTTGCACCGTCCAGTTTCGGCAAGACGGTCGAGACTACCGGGGCGGTCGACTTCGACAACGATCAAGCCACCAGCGTGTTGGCGCCTTTCTCCGGCCCGGTGTCGCGGCTACTCGTTTCGCCCGGCGAACACGTCAAGAAGGGTGATCCGCTGGCGCTGGTGGATTCACCCGACTTTGCAGCGGCCGTCAGCGCTTATGCCAAGGCCCTTGTCACCGCCAGGAACGCGCGCCGACTCGCAGATGTCGACAAGGACCTTGCCCAGCATAACGGCGTTTCCCAGCGCGAAAACGAGCAGGCGCAAACCGACGCTGCCAGTGCGGAAGCTGATCGCGACGCGACCTTGCAGGCGCTCGTCTCGCTGAGTGTTGATCCGCAGACCATCAAGGACATTCAGGCCGGACGGCCGGTTCCGCGGGTCGAGGGTGTGATCCGCTCGCCAATCACTGGAACCGTGGCGGAAAAGTTGATCACTCCCGGGGAACTGCTGCAGGCGGGCACCACGCCATGCTTTACGGTTGCCGACCTTTCACGCGTCTGGGTCATGGCGCAAGTCTCCGCTTCCGAACTTGCCTCGGTCAGCCTCGGCGACCCAGCCGAAGTGGTGACTGGCATCGCTTCAAAAGACTTTTCCGGAATAGTGGACAACATCTCGGCCCTGGTAAACCCCGACACGCGTTCGGTTATCGCGCGCGTCGTCGTCGAAAATCCGGGAGAGTTCCTGAAGAAGCAGATGTACGTCACGGTGCGGATTCATTCCCGCCAGCAAAGCACCGGCGTACTGGTCCCGGTCTCGGCGATTTTGCGCGACGACGAGAATTTGCCGTTTGCCTATGCCGTGCAGCCTGATGGCAGCTTCGCCCGGCAGCATGTGACCCTGGGCTATCGCAGTGGGGATCAGTACGTCATTTCCGAGGGTCTCAAGGCCGGCGACCAGATTGTGGTCGACGGCGGCATCTTCGTTCAGTTCATGCAAGATCAATGAGCGCCCAACTGCCCCCTGACGAAGCCCCGGGGCGAGCGGCTTCGATCATGAACCGGATCGTTGCCGCCTCGTTGGGGCAACCTTTCCTCGTCATGCTCATGACGCTCGTGTTGATTGGCGCGGGCGCGCACTCGCTGCAGCGCTTGCCGGTGGACGCCTATCCCGACCTTTCGCCGCCGATCGTCGAGATCGTCACCCAGTGGCCCGGGCACACCGCCGAGGAAGTGGAACGGTTGATTACGGTGCCCGTCGAAATCGAGATGAACGGTATTCCGAATTCGGACAATATCCGCTCGATTTCGTTGTATGGATTATCCGACGTCATCATCACGTTCCACGATGGTGCGGGCGACCTGCCCACCCGTCAGGAAGTGTTCAACCGGTTGCCGTCGCTGAGCCTGCCATCCGGCGTAACCCCTTCGGTGTCGCCGTTGTCTGCGCCATCAGGTCTGATCTATCGCTACGTGCTGCAAAGCCCCGACCGCTCGCCGATGGAGCTCAAGACCCTCGAGGCGTGGACCATCGAACCGCAATACAAATCCGTTCCCGGTGTGGCGGATGACTCGGGGTTTGGCGGCGGAACCATGCAATACCAGGTGCTGCTCGATCAAGCCAAGATCGCCGCGGTCGGCTTGTCGGCGGTGCAGGTGGAGGCCTCGCTCGCGGCCAACAACAGCAACGCGGGTGGCGGGTTCTATTCTCAGGGTGGTCAGTTCTTCTACGTGCGCGGCATGGGGCGCATGGAAACCGTGGAGGACATCGGCAACGTGGTGCTGGCCGTGCACGACGGCACCCCGGTGTTGCTGAAGGACGTCGGTCGCGTCGCCATCGGTATCGCCCCGCGCCTGGGCGAGTTCGGCTACGAGAAACAGGACGACGCGGTGGAGGGCGTCATCCTGTTGCGCACGGGTGAAAAAACGCAGGATGTGCTGAAGCGCGTCGAGGCGAAAACCAAGGAACTCAACGATCAAATTCTGCCGAAGGACATCAAGGTCGTTCCGTTCTACGACCGTACCGATCTTATCGCGTTGACGACACAGGTCGTGGAGCAAAACCTGTTGCGCGGCATGTTGCTGGTCATCGTGATTCTCATATTTTTTCTCTACGATTTCCGCGCGGGATTGATTGTTGCCGCCACTATTCCACTGGCGTTGCTGTTCGCGTTTATTTGTCTTGATCTGCAAGGCGCCTCAGCCAACCTGCTTTCCATTGGCGCGATAGATTTCGGCATCCTGGTGGATGGCGCCGTGGTGATGGTGGAGAATATTTTCCGCCAGCTGGCAGAGCGCAAGGGCACCCAGTTCACCGTCAGGGAAGTCATCAAGGCTGCAGCGGCGGAAGTGGATCGTCCGCTGTTCTACGCCGTCGCGGTGATCGTGGTCAGCTTCCTGCCGATCTATGTGCTGTCGGGTCCTTCCGGGACGCTGTTCAAGCCGATGGCCGACACGATGGTATTCGCGCTGGTCGGTTCGCTGATTGTCACGCTTACGCTGCTGCCGGTGCTGTGTGCGTGGTTCATGCGCAAGGGCGTGAAGGAACGACGCAACCGCGCTTTTGAGGCGATCAAATCGGTCTATGCGAAGGGTCTGGATTTCTGCCTCGACTATCCGTGGTGGACGACATTTGCCTCGGCGATTCTGCTGGCCAGTTCGCTGCTGCTTATCCCGCGCATCGGTGCCGAGTTCATGCCGCAACTGGACGAAGGCGCGTTGTGGGTACGCGCTACGATGCCCTACACCATTTCGTTCGATGAGTCGGCGAAAATCACGCCCAAGATAAGGGACGTATTGCGCTCCTTTCCTGAAGTCACCACGACAGCTTCAGAGCTGGGCCGGCCCGACGACGGCACGGATTCGACCGGCTTTTTCAATGTCGAGTTCTACGTGGGTCTCAAACCTTATTCGCAGTGGACCGGCGCCTATCGCACGAAGGCGGCGCTGATCGAGGCCATCAACAAGAAGCTGCTGGCCTTCCCCGGCATCATCTTCAATTACACCCAGCCGGCAGAGGACGCTGTGGACGAGGCGGAATCGGGCCTAAAGAGCGCCCTGGCCGTCAAGGTCTTCGGCTCCAATCTGGATACGCTCGAGCAAAAGGGCAAAGTCATCAAGCAGGTCATGGAGCAAGTGCGTGGCATCCATGATGTGACCCTGGTGAAGGAACTTGGGCAGCCCAGCCTGGCCATCAAGATCAATCGTGACGCGATTGCCCGTTACGGCTTGAACGTCGACGACATCAATGGCTTGATCACGACAGCTGTCGGCGGCGACGTGGCCACCCAGGTAGTGCAGCAGGAAAAGCAGTTCGATCTCGTCGTCCGCCTCGAGCAGAAATATCGGGACAACCCCGAGGAGATCGGAAATATCCTGGTCACCACGCCGGCCGGGCAACAAATTCCGCTCAAGGAATTCGCGGACATTCAAGTGACGAACGGCGCCTCGTTCATTTATCGCCAGGACAATTCGCGCTATATCGGCGTCCAGTTCTCGGTGCAGGGACGCGATCTGGCCGGTGCGGTGGAGGATGCGATGCAGCAGGTGAACCGCAAGGTCCCCATGCCGCAAGGTTACCGTCTGGATTGGGGTGGCGAATACACGGAATACACGGCTTCACGTGCGCAGCTGAATGTGATTTTGCCGCTGACGGTGTCGCTGATTTTCCTGCTGCTGTTCATGCTTTACAGCAATTTCAAATTCCCGTTCATCACCGTGCTCGGGGTACTGCTGTCTGCCCCGATGGGCGGCATCTTTGCGCTCTGGATCACCGGGACGCCGTTTTCGGTCTCTTCCGGCATCGGCTTCCTGGCCCTGTTTGGCGTCTCGGTGCAGACGGCCGTCGTCTATATCTCCTATGTCAACGAACTACGCCGCAGTGGCACTCCGCTCAATGAGGCGATTCGTGAAGGCGCGATCCTGCGACTGCGTCCGATCATGATGACTGCGCTGGTGGCGGCGTTGGGCTTGCTTCCAGCGGCGCTGGCCACCGGTGTTGGCACGGATACCCAAAGACCGTTTGCCCTGGTCATCGTCAGCGGATTGTTCACGCGACTTTTGATCAGTGTTTTCCTGATGCCCGCGCTGTATGCGCTGGTGGCGCGCCCGGATGATCGCCTTGAGGTGTGAGTGCCGACTTAAAACCGCTCGAGTTCGGGAACGAAGGGAAGATAGTTTTTCCAGCGCCCGACTGACGAACGATAGATCGGCTGACGGGCTTGCCACATGCTCGCCGAGGTGATCGCCGCCGGCATGGGTGATGTTGCTTCGCGCGCGGCGATCGGCGGAATGCCAATGAAGGTGTTCAATTTCTCAAGCGTCGATTCCGGGTCCGAGATCATCGCCTCGTAATCAAGGCTGTGTATCGGCAGGCGGATACTGTGCTGCCAGTGCTGCATCAGCTTGTCGTGGCCACTGATGAAGTCAGCGATATCGCCGAAATCGCTGGAAAACCCATAATGCGCTTGCGCGAAACTCTGCGACCAGATCGATAGCGCCGTATCGCGATGGCCGCGCCGGCAATGAATGATCCGGGCTTGCGGAAACAGGGCCGCAATCAGGTCGAGGTAGCGAAAATTGTTGGGGTCCTGGTCGATGTACCAGCGCAGGGCGGGATCATCCTGGACGGCGAGCCTGCGATACAGCCCGGCCGCTTCTCGCAACGCGTCGATATCGTGGTGGCGGCTTCCCGTCTGCAGAGTGTTGGCGATGAAATTGAGCAGAGGTACTTCGCCGCGATCGCGGACCTGGGGGTACCTGGCGAGTTGCGTCGCCGCCAATGTCGTGCCGCTGCGGGGCAATCCGACGATGAAGATCGGCACGAAATCGGGCGTCGCCTGCACCGGCGTGCCCAACGAACCCGATTGCATTCGAGCATTCAGCCATCGCGCCCACGCGTCGCGCGACCAGGGTTGTGCCTGTAGCGACAACCGGTTCGCCTCGCGCAGTGTCTGTGCAGCCTTGGCGTATTCGCCAATGTCGTCGTAGGCTTTGGCGAGGCCGAAACCTGTGGTCGCACGCGAGTGCAAGGAGTAGGCGGAATCGTGGAAATGGGCGGTGAACCGCGCGAAATCGGGATGAGTGCCCGTGTCATAGCGCTGGGTTGTGGCGAGTGCGCCAAGCACAAACCAGGCATTGAGGTCGACGCCGGCTTCCAGTGCCGCGAAATAGTGCGTGCGCGCCGCTTCGAATTCGCCGAGCTCTTTGGCGATGTTTCCTGCCAGGACGTGCAGTTCGGCGCTTTCATTGCCACGCGAGAAGGCCTCGTCGCATAGCGCGGCGGCCAGTGGCTGGCGCTGACATTGCTGGACGAATTGAGCGCAGCGAAACGTGATGGCGGCGCCCATGCCCGAATGGCGGCAGAGGCGCGCCATGATGTTGCTTGCGGCATTGAACTGGCCCAGACCTTGCAGCAGCTTGGCTAGCAGGATCGCCGCATCGGCGTGCGCGGGATGATCGGCGAGGATGCCTTCCAGGAGTGCCTGAGCGGGCGCGACCTGTCCCTGCTGCCAGAGTGCCTGAGCGGCGCCCAGGCGTTCTGCTTCGTCACCGCGGAGAGTCGTCGTCATCACACTGGGAAATATCAGGCCGGGTTCGAGGGGGCTTTTGCCGCCGCAGCATATAACAATAGCGCAACGTACTCAGGCGAATGCCGGGTGGCGTTTTCCGGTGTGGCCGGTACGCCTGCGTTCGCCTGGGTTATGCTTCGGGCGCTCAAGGTGCCTGCACGATTCGCGGTCACGGTAGCTGCTGCGTGGACGCCCTTGCGACTATCTCCCGAAGTTTGCGTTCTTAAGTCTTGTTGCCCTCCTGGTTGCCAATGCAATGCTCTTGATGATCGATAACTACGACAGCTTCACCTTCAACCTCGTGCAGTATCTGGGCGAGCTTGGACAGGAGGTGAAAGTGGTGCGCAACGACGCGCTGGACGTGGCCGGTATCCGTGCGCTGAAACCGACACACATCATGATTTCCCCCGGTCCCGGTACGCCGGACGACTCGGGCGTGTCGCTGGATGTGCTGCGCGAACTGGGCAGCGAGATTCCGGTATTTGGCGTGTGCCTTGGTCATCAGGCGATCGGCCAGGTGTTCGGCGGCAAGGTGATCCGCGCCAAGCAGATCATGCACGGCAAGACCTCGCCGGTGCGCCATCGGGGGCAGGGCGTGTTCGCCGGCTTGCCCGATCCGTTCGAGGCGACACGCTACCACTCGCTGGTGGTGGAGCAGTCGTCGCTGCCGGATTGCCTTGAAGTGACCGCATGGACTGAAAATCCGGACGGCTCGATCGACGAGATCATGGGCCTGCGCCACAAGACGCTGCCGGTGGAAGGCGTGCAGTTCCACCCCGAGTCGATCCTGACCCAGCACGGTCACGACCTGTTGCGCAATTTTCTCGGCCTGCCACTGAAGCTGGCGGCATGAACGCGGACGTGATCAACAAAGCAGGGCGCGACATCACGATCACGCCGCAGGAAGCGTTGCAGCGCACGATCGAACATCGCGAAATCTTCCACGACGAAATGATTGCGTTGATGCGTCAGATCATGCGTGGCGAAGTGAGTCCGCTGATGATGGCGGCGATCATCACCGGTCTGCGCGTGAAAAAGGAGACCGTCGGCGAAATCACCGGCGCGGCGCGGGTGCTGCGCGAGCTGTCGGCGAAAGTGCCGCTCAGCGGCGCCGAGACTTCCGCCGCTGGTCATGAGCACCTGATCGATATCGTCGGTACCGGCGGTGACGGCGCGTCGAGCTTCAATATCTCCACCGCTTCGATGTTTGTCGCGGCGGCAGCCGGCGCGCGCGTGGCCAAGCACGGCGGGCGCAGCGTGTCGTCAAAGTCCGGTAGCGCTGACGTGCTGGAGGCGCTGGGCGCCAGGATCGACCTGACACCGGCGCAGGTCGCCCAGTGCATGGCAGAAACCGGCATCGGCTTCATGTTCGCGCCGAACCATCATCCGGCGATGAAGGTAGTGGCGCCGGTGCGCAAGGAAATGGGCGTGCGCACCCTGTTTAACATCCTTGGTCCGCTCACCAACCCGGCCGGGGCGCCGAACATCCTGATGGGGGTATTTCATCCCGATCTGGTCGGTATCCAGGTACGTGTACTGCAGCAACTCGGCGCGCAGCATGCGCTGGTCGTGTGGGGGCGCGATGGCATGGACGAGATTTCACTGGGCGCGGCGACGCTGGTGGGCGAACTGCGCAACGGCGTGGTCCGCGAATACGAGATCGAGCCGGAGGATTTCGGCCTGGCGATGGCCTCCAGCCGCAATCTGCGGGTGGAGAATGTCGCGGAGTCGAAGGCAATGTTGCTGGAGGCGCTGGAAGGTCGCCATGGCGTTCCGCATGACATCGTTTGCCTGAATGCTGGCGCGGCGCTGTACACGGCCAATCTGGTCGATTCCATCGACGACGGCATCGAGCTGGCGCGCGCAACGGTTGCCAGCGGCGCTGCACATGCGAAAATGGACGCCTTCGTTGCGGCGACCCAGCGTCTTTTTACCGGCACGATGTAGGGGTGCACGCTGTGTACGATGCATCCGATTGCCGACCCGACACTCCCATCGCGCATAGGATGCGCTCCTGCACAAACAGCGAGATGCCATGACCGACATCCTCAATCGCATCCTTGCCCGCAAGACGGAAGAGATTGCCGAACGCCGGGCGAAGCTGCCGCTGTCCGAGCTGGCGGCGCGCATCGCGGAGTTGCCGGACACCCGCGGCTTTGCCGCCGCGATCGAGACGAAGATCGCCGCCGGTCTGCCGGCGGTAATCGCCGAAGTGAAAAAGGCCAGCCCGAGCAAGGGCGTGATTCGCGCGAATTTCGATCCGGCCGCGATTGCGCGCAGCTACGAGGCGGCGGGCGCCGCCTGCCTGTCGGTGCTTACCGACAGCGATTTTTTCCAGGGCAGCGAGGCGTTTCTGCAGCAGGCCCGCGCGGCGTGTTCGCTGCCGTTATTGCGCAAGGATTTCATCATTGATCCGTACCAGGTCCACGAAGCTCGTGCGATTGGTGCCGATTGCGTCTTGCTGATCGTCGCCGCCCTGGACGATGACGCGCTGCTGCAGCTGTCGCTGCTGGCCGCCGAGCTCGATCTGGATGTGTTGTGCGAAGTACACGACGAGGAAGAGTTGGAGCGCGCAATGGCGTTGCCGGTGCCACTGATCGGCGTCAACAATCGCAACCTGCGCAGTTTCGAGACATCACTGGAAACCTCGCTGACGCTGCAGGGGCTGATCGAGTACGACCGCGTGCTGGTGGCAGAGTCGGGCATCCATACACCCGAAGACGTGGCGCGTCTGCGCGAAGGCGGCATCCAGGCGTTCCTGGTCGGTGAGGCGTTCATGCGCGCGGAAGATCCGGGCAGCGAATTGCGACGATTGTTCGGCACGTCGTGACCATCAGCTCCCTGGGGACACGAAAACAGTGAATGAGCCGGACAGGACGGATTTGGGCAAGGCAGATGTGGACAGCGTAGATGCGGACGCGGTTGCGCAACGCATCGTACTGTTCGATTTTGACGGTGTGCTGATTCAAGGCGACGCGTTCTATCTGTTCATGCGCGACCGCTTCGGCCATTCGTGGTGGCGCCCGTTGCTGGCGTTTCTGTGTGTGCCGTTATTGCTGTTGCAACTGCCGTTTTCGCGCCGGCTGCCGATGCGTACGCTGGTGCGCATCGCTTTGCTTGGGGTGAGCCAGAAGCGCTATCAGGCTATCGCATGCGGATTCGCCGCTACGCTGGCGCGCCGGCCGCGCCAGTTCTATCGCGACGGGCTGCATGCGTTGCGCCGGCATCAGGCCTCTGGCGATCGGGTGATCGTGGTGACCGGCTGCGAACAGGTTCTGGTGAATGGCATTTTGCAGCAGCTCGGGCTGACGGATCTGGAAGTGTTTGCCTCGCAGTTGCGTCCTGGCTGGTTCGGCATGCGGCCGCTGCTGCACAACGTGGGCAAGCGCAAAGTGCAGCAGCTGGCACAGCATGGCGTCACCGCATGGCAGGTGGCGTACAGCGATTCGCTACAGGACGTGCCGATGCTGAAGCCGTCCGCGGAGGTGGTGCTGGTCAATGGCACGCCTACGCTGTGCAAGAAAGTCGAGAAGGCACTCGGTCGGGCAATTACCCGCGCCGAATGGTTCTGAATCTCGCCACCCGAGCAAGGGGACGTGCAAGGCGAGCGGACCAACACCCGTTAGCGACGTGGGTTGGGGTTCGCTGACGCTCACCCCAACCTACGCGTCATATCAGACTGTCGCTTGGCTCCCGCATGAACGGCAGTCAGCAAACAGGACACATCCCGGCCGATTTATCGTTTGCATGACGCAAAGGAGTATTCACATGGCAGCACCGACGTCACTTCCGGTTTTGCTGTTTTCCTACGGGACCCTGCAGGACAAGCATGTGCAGATCGCGAACTTCGGCCGCGAACTGATCGGCCGCGCTGACGCGCTGCCTGGCTATACGCAGACGATGGTAGCGATCGACGACGCGCACGTGGTGGCAACCAGTGGCAAGACACATCATCCGATCGTCGAGCCGGGATCGAATCCCGACGACGAGGTCGCAGGAACAGTCTTCGAGATCACCGCCCGGGAACTGGCGGCCGCCGACGAGTACGAGGTTTCCGACTACCGGCGCGTTGCCGTGACGCTGAAATCGGGCGTCCAGGCCTGGGTCTATGTGCGCGCGTGAAGAGGGCTGAAGTGCAAGGCGGGCCCCGGGCTCTTGTGGGAGCGACTTCAGTCGCGATGCTCCTGTCGTGCGCTGCGGATAGCCATCACGACCCAACCCAACAAAACCGGGACCACCAACGCATGGCTGGGGGAGTGTTGGGGTTCGCTGACGCTCACCCCAACTTACCCACTGGTATCGCCTACCGGCGCAAACCTTAGCGGGTGCCGCGCACCACGATGGTCTTGCCGGTGACGTCGATCATGCGCTGCTCTTCCAGCTGCTTGAGTACGCGACCGACCATCTCGCGTGAGCAGCCGACGATGCGGCTCACTTCCTGACGCGATATGCGGATCTGCGTGCCGTCCGGATGGGTCATCGAATCCGGCTCCTGGCACAGGTCAAGCAGGGTGCGCGAAATGCGGTTCGTGACATCCATGAACGCCATCCGGCTGACCTGACGCGACGTGCGCAGCAGCCTGTTGGTCAGCTGGGCGCCGATCGTGAACAGGATCTTCGGACACTCCTCGCGCAGCGGGCCTTCCATCAGCTGGAACAACCGCTCGTAGCTGATCTCGGCCATCTCGCATGGGGTACGCGTGCGCACCATCGACTCACGCTGCGCCTGCTCCACGAACAGGCCCATCTCGCCGATGAACTGGCCTCGGCTGATATAGGCGAGGATCAGCTCGCGCCCCTGCTCATCCTCGGTGCATACCGCCAGCGAGCCTTCGATGACGTAATACAGCGTGTTGGCCGGATCGCCCGGGCGGATGATGGCGGTCTTGCCCGGATAACGGCGGCGATGACAGAGCGCGAGAAAGCGCTCCATCGCGGCCGGGTCGGGTGCAAACCCGAGCGGCGCCTGGGAACGTTCGAAAGCCTGCTGAAGCTGGTATTTGAGTTGCGCCACGATCATTCCCAAAAAAGGTTGTTTGTCAGCGGCCATCACTGCGGGCACACCATGTGTGCCCGTGATCCCCCCGCAGGTGCGGCATTATGGCAAACCTGAGCGACTTGCCGAAGGTTCAGTTTTTTTCCTTTTTGCCGCATACTTGGCGGTCTTAACGGTTGCGACGGGTTTGTCGCACGCCGGTCACGAGGGTCGCGGAAGGTTACTACCTGCGCGTCATACCATTCTGCGGGGACCCTTGTCGCTAACCCGCCTCCACATTCTGGCCGAATGATCGGTCATGGAGAGCCGCCCGTGGTGAAACCACTTCCCCGTCTGCGTCTGCAGGGTTTCAACAACCTGACCAAGGCGTTGAGCTTCAACATCTACGACATCTGCTATGCGGTGTCCGAAGACCAGCGC
>Ga0302226_10000423_pt1 | contig 36065 bp, 35 predicted proteins | sample II_Palsa_E3_3_FD_193524 | JGI IMG/M metagenome (GOLD analysis project Ga0302226, IMG submission 193524) | Peat permafrost microbial communities from Stordalen Mire near Abisko, Sweden - II_Palsa_E3_3 | ecosystem: Environmental > Terrestrial > Soil > Palsa > Peat permafrost | place: Sweden...
CTCCGGCAACGCGTTTAGCTTGGCCTCCGCTTTTCGCCAGTCGTAGTCGGTACCCCAGTAGTTGACGAGCGCCTGAATCTTCGCCAATTGAACGCCCTGTGATTGATCGGTAACGGTCTCGCGATCCGGCCATCTTGTCGCGGCAATGCGCTTGCGAAGATCGACGAGAGCGGCCTCGGGAACATTGACGTGGAACGGCCGGATTGACGTGTCGTCAGCGGTTGCGGACGGAGTGGGCGCAGCAGCTGACACGATCGGCGCGTAGCTGAAAGCGCCTAGCAGAGCAAGGCTGAATGCGCCTGCGGCTGCAGTGGTTGCTCCCACTCTGCGGCGGATTGGAACTGATGGTACGGCAAGCATGGTCAATCTCCTTCGATGTCGAATAGCAAGAAAGTGCGCCCGGCTGGGCGCTGGGAAGACTCCGGGCATGACCATTCTTTTCACCAAAGAACGAGCTTGACCGTAGGTGAGTTGCCATTGTTCAAATCATTTGAACGCTGTACACAAGACACGGAGGCGATCAGACCAGAAGCACGGACCTGAATCGATTGCACGAAGGTATCGATCACTACCTTCGTATAGGGAACCCATTGAGCGCGCCACAACAGAGAAGACCGCAATTTGCGAAGATCAACCGAACGTGAACGCGAAGGCCTCCACGCCCGGATCCAGGAATTCGATTTCAAACTGTCGATCAGTGACGCGGTTCTTTTGCCGGATCAGTTGATAGAGACGCGCTTGGGTGACGACCCCTCTACCGGCATCGTCGACGTCAACACCATGTGCGGCGCCAGGTGGACGTCCGTCAACGAGAACGCGAAACCGCACAGGAGATCCTTGCACAGCAGGCCCCATGACGAGGTGAAGATCGCGGGCGTGGAAACGATAAATGATCTGGCCGCCCGGCCTGTTTAGCGAAACGGCCTCATCCTGCATGGTCCAGTCGCCGGCGAGCGCCCAATGGTTGAGCGCCAAGTGCGCGGGAGCGGAATAGGCATGGCTCGCGTTCGGTACTGCACCGCCGCGAGACTCAAAGTTCTCGGTACGTGCATAGCCGACGTAGTTTTCCGGCGAGGCCAGGCTAAGGGGGGCCGCGGGAGCTTCCACACCCCCGGCGTCTACTGATGCCGGTTCGCGGACTATTCCACTACCTCCAGCTTCCACCAGCAATTGTTGTATCAATGCCTCCGATTTTTCGTATTCGCCCTCACCGAAAATATGATGACGAATATGCCCCTCCGCATCGATAAAATAAAGCGCTGGCCAATATTCGTTATGAAACGCACGCCATAGGAAATGGTCACCGTCGAGCGCGACTGGATAGTCGACCTGCAGATCACGCGTGGCGCGACGAACGTTATCAAGATCCTTCTCGAACCCGAATTCGGGCGCGTGTACACCAATTACCACGAGCCCCTGTGCTTTATATTTATTGGCCCACGCGCGCAGATACGGAAGCTGGCGTAGCGAGTTGATGCAAGAATACGTCCAGAAGTCGACGAGAACGACTTTGCCGCGCAGATCGGCAGCCGTTAAGGGGGGCGAATTGAGCCATGATGTCGCGTGATCGAAAGGGATCAGGCTACCCTCGCCGCGGAGTTGGAGTGTCGCGGCTGTGACGTGCAGTCCGTCCGTGTCTTCGGCATTCGCAACAACAATCGCTGCTGCAGCACACGTAAGCATGCCGCACAGAAAGAGCGCATTGACTTTCATGATGGATGCCTTTCGTGGGATCCAATGCATCTGTAAAGCGGCCACAAGTGTGCGGCCGGCTAGAGAACGTCTCAAAGGCTGGAGCCTCTATCCCTGCCGCTCGATAAAGGGCAGTGACAACTCACTGCCGGCAACATCCTTTGCATAGAGATAGTTCTGGCGCGCCCGATCACTCAGACGGTCGAGGTCCACATGCCCTCGTGCATCGCAGGGAAACGCATAGCCGCGGCCGGGTAAGAACAGGGAGTGGTAGAGCAATTCGTAGTGGCCTGGGCCGGTTGCCGTATCCGGGGTACTTAGGGATACGGGCTGGCCATAGACAACGGGCATGGCAGAAGACCTCATGTCAATCTCCTCTTTGAACGGTGAAATCGCATCTGTGTGCCCAGCGCCGCGATACACAGCCGCAATCAGACTCCTGTCCTTGAGTCGAGACGATTGCACGATGGTGTCGGTCAATACGATGGTGTTAGAGGCTGCCAGGCAAAGGACACTCGATGCAGAGGCAGTAGGCGAATTGCTGCCAGGGGACGAGAGGCGCTGACGGGTTCGGCGGAACCGACACCAAAGTATGATAGCCACCGACCCTCGAAGCGGCGCATGCTATGGCCATGACGTCCGCCACGGGAAGGGCCGGAATGGAGAATGCCCTCACTCACGTCGTCAATTCGCTTCCAGGTCTTTTGTGGACGGCGCGGCCTGACGGACAGATCGACTTCCTGAACCGCCGCTGGTGCGACTACACGGGCCTTCAGGCTGACCGGGGCTTAGGTGTTGGCTGGCAGAGCGTCGTTCACGCCGCGGACCTGCCTGAGCTGATCGAGCGCTGGCAAGCCATTCGAGTATCCGGCGAGCCCGGCGAGATCGAAGCGAGGCTACGACGTTTCGATGGTGAATATCGATGGTTTCTCTGCCGCATCAGTCCGTTGTCCGAGGCGTCCGGCTCGCCGGTCAAATGGTGCGGTTTGCATATTGATATCGAGGACAAGCGACGCGACGAAGATATGCTGCGCGCAAGCGAACGGCGTTCTCATATGATTATTGACGGTTTGCCAACGCTTGTTGCCATTTCGAGTGCCACGTTCCAGTTGGAAAGCGCCAATCTTCACTACCTCGAGTATTTTGGTGGAACGATGGACGAATTAAAGGCCCTCGGACCCGTGCACAACTGCCATCCCCACGACCGCCCCGGCATCATGGCCGCGAGACAATTGGCGCTCGAAACGGGTCGTCCCTACGAAATCGAGGCACGGCGCCGGCGCGCCGACGGTGCATATCGCTGGTTCCATCTGCGCCACTTTCCACTAAAAGACACGCATGGACGGATCGTGCTGTGGTGTCTCTTGCAGACGGATATAGAAGACCGCAAACGCGCTGAGGCTCTACTCGCCGGTGAGCGGTCGCTACTCGAAATGGTCGCGGCTGGCGAGTCGATGTCCCGGATACTCGAGGCGCTTTGCCAACTCGTTGAAGAGACAGTCAGTGGATGTTTTTGCAGCGTCGTGCTCGTGGATTCGAGCGGTACACGCCTCGCCCACGGAGCCGCGCCGAGCCTGCCTGCCAGCTTCATCGACTCAATTGTCGGCTTGCCGGTGAACCTCACTTCCGGCCCGTGCGCGATGGCGGTGTGCCGGAACGAACAGGTCGTCGTTGCTGATCTCGCCTCGGAGACAAGGTGGGCCGCCTACGAGTGGTGTCCGTTAGCCTTGGCGCAAGGATTACAGGCATGTTGGTCAACGCCCATTTCATCAGCAGCCGGCAAGGTGCTCGGCGAGTTTGCCATTTACTACACGGAGCCACGGACACCGACACCGGAGCACCAGGCGATGATCAGCCAGATCAAACACATCGCGAGTATCGCCATTGCACGTGCGCAAAATGACGCTGCGCTCAAGCGCAGTGAAACATTTCTCGCAGAGACCCGGCGTATCAGTTCCATCGGCGGTTTTTCCAAACGCGGCGCTACCGACGAAATTACTTGGTCCAAGGAGATCTATCTCATGTACGAGTTTGATCCGGCCGTGCCGGTCACGCTCGATCTCATCTATTCGCGGATCCATCCGGAAGACCTTCCATCCGTACTCGAATTGATCGAGTTGCAGCGGAGCGGTTGCGACTACGAGCACGAATACCGATTGCTGATGCCCGACAGTTCGATCAAGTATCTACACGTGATTGGCCATGCGAGTGTGGACCATGCAGGTCAACTCGAATACATCACGACAATTCAGGACATTACAGAACGGCGTCGGTCTGAAGAGGCGCTTGCGAAAGCGCGCTCGGAGCTGGCACATATGGCGCGGGTCACAAGTCTCGGCGCGCTCACGGCTTCTATCGCCCACGAGGTCAACCAACCCCTGTCGGGCATCATCACCAATGCAAGCACATGCTTGCGCATGCTTGCAGCCGATCCTCCCAATATAGACGGCGCACGTGAGACCGCCCGGCGGACCATCCGCGACGGCAACCGCGCGTCCGACGTGATCATGCGACTGCGCGCGCTATTTACGAAGAAAACCGTTGTGACCGAATCGATTGATCTGAACGAGGCGACGCGGGAGGTGATCGCTCTCTCGCGTAGTGAGTTGCAACGCAACCGGGTCATCGTGCAGACGGAGCTTGCTGACAATCTACCCTGTGTCGTTGGCGATCGCGTCCAGCTTCAGCAAGTCATCCTGAACTTGCTTCTGAATGCCTCGGATGCAATGAGCGGCATCGACGATCATCCGCGGCAACTGGTCATCAGCACCGAGTTGTACGAAGGGGATCAGGTCCGTCTGGGCGTAAAGGACTCGGGAGTGGGTTTCGACTCCCATGACGTGAACAGGCTCTTCGAAGCGTTCTACACGACCAAGAGTACCGGTATGGGAATCGGGTTATCTGTGAGCCTTTCCATTATCGAAAGTCATCAAGGTCACATCTGGGCTACACCCAACGAAGGTCCGGGAGCAACATTCTTTTTCTCTATCCCGCAGCGCGGCGAGGGAGACACTCTCGGCAGTAGCAGTGTTGCCGGTCGCGCGACAGACTTGGCGGACGATCAGCAACCCACAGGGAAAGCGCAATGAGCCTACGTCCGCTTATCTCGATCGTGGATGACGACGAATCCGTGCGTGAGTCGCTTCCGGACCTGCTCACGGAGTTGGGCTTTACGGCCCAGGCGTTTTCTTCAGCGGAAGCCTTTCTTGAATCCGGCGATCTCAACCAGACCCGTTGCCTGATCCTCGACATCGCGATGCCTTCAATGTCCGGCCCCGATCTACAACGAGAGCTGACGCTTCGCAAGCACGCCATTCCGATCATATTCATCACAGCCCATTCCGATGAGAATGTCCGTACCCTTCTCCTTGGCAAGGGCGCCGTCGAATGTTTGTTCAAACCATTCAGCGAGACGAGCCTATTGGCTGCAATTTCTGTCTCACTTCAGGTTAATTGAGGACTTCATCATGTTTATCGACCTAGGGAACAGACTGAGCCAGGCGAGTGCATCCGGCCAGGAGTCGAGATCGCGATCGGCGCCACCGGCGTTGCCCATCGTGTTTGTAGTCGATGACGACATCTCCGTGCGCGAGTCTCTGGAATTGCTGATCCGATGCGGCGGCTGGCAGCCCGAGACATTTGCGTCGGCCCAGGATTTCCTTGCGCATCCTCGTGTGCGCACGCCAAGCTGCCTCGTGCTGGACGTGACGCTGCCTGACCTCAATGGCCTCGATTTGCAAAGGCTCGTCGCGGCGGATCGTGCCGACATGCCGATCATCTTCATCACGGGTTACGGCGACGTGGCAATGACAGTGAAGGCGATGAAAGCAGGTGCGGTCGAGTTCCTCACGAAGCCGTTCCGCGACGACGCTTTGCTGGACGCGATCCAGTACGCAATCGACCGCAGCGACACGGCGCTCGATCACGATGCGCAGATGCAAATACTGCGCGACCGTTACGCGCGGCTCACTTGTCGTGAGCGCGAGGTCATGGGGCTGATCATCACTGGAAGGTTGAATAAGCAGGTCGGGGGTGATCTCGACATCAGCGAGATCACGGTGAAGGCGCATCGCGGCAACGTCATGCGAAAGATGAACGCTCGCTCGTTTGCCGACCTCGTCAATATGGCGGCGAAGCTTGATCTGCGAGCCGCGCCCAAGAGTTGGCGCAATGACTGAGCTTGTCGATACGCGCCTTAACGCAGTGCGTCATCACATGGCGCTCGAGTCCATCCACGATTGGGATGGTGTCATGGCGACCTTCGTGCATCCGTATTACGAAATGCATTTCAGCGGTGCGGTGTACGACGGCGAAGCGGCCGTGCGAGGATATTTCACCGCATCGCGCACGCCGTTTCCGAATCTCGCGCCCGAAACCATCGCGATCGCAGCCGATGCCGATACCGTTCTTGTCGAGTTCTGGGTCACGGGTACGCACCTCGGGCCACTCGAGTTATCCGGGCGTACTATTGAACCAACGGGCAAAACCTTTCGTGTGCGCGGCGCGGCAACCTTCGAGTTCGCTGAGGGATCGGACAAGATTGTCTGCGAACGGAGCTACTTCGACCCTGGCGCGATACTCCGTGCATTAGGGATCGTTTGAGCCTTCGCTTAACGCTCGGTCAAAAGCATACTAGGCGCCCTATTTTTCGATCCGGGATTTGCATTGTGGACGATCTCCTCATCAGCATTTCCCTTTTAATCGATTGATCCGCTATCAGCCGACCTTATACGGGCATGTAATTGAAGCACCGCGCCTGCCTGGATGACGGAACGACAAATATCGTCGACCGTCACTCGTTTTGCCATTGCTTGGGCACGCAACATTTCATAAGCATCAGGCTCGCTGAAATTATGCATGAGCATTAAAATGGCCTTCGCTTCTCTCAACTGCTGGTTATCGAGTAGCTTCTGCTCAAGGCTTGCGATTCGCTGTGCGGATTGCCGCGCTTGCTTCGCATGTCGCAATGCCATCACGATCGTGGCCAACAAGCCGGAGGCCCGGATTGGCGTAGTGATGATCCCGTCGGAGCCCATCTTGATGGCTTGATCGATGAAAGTGGGATTTTCGAATGCAACGACCGAAATTAACGTAGGTGCATCGGGACCCAGCCATTCATCCTTCGGCGCCCGCTCTTCCGGCAGTAGCGCGCGGAACACCAGATCCACGTTGTCGGATAAAACACCGGCCGGTGGCCACCTGGTTTCGACATTGAAACCAACGCGCCGGAGGTGACTTGTCAGCGTCAACCCATCGTCGTCCTGCGGATGGAGGACGAGGACGCGCAAATTCCGGTTCAGGATTGAACCGGTCAAACTTCTTTGTACGCTATCGCGACGCGAGTTCACGTTAGTACTCCCGCGTGCTGAGTTTGGTCACCCAGTCTCCGAGCGTCTGCCGGGTCATGTAAGGATCCGGAGGCACGGCAAACTTGGACTCCCGAAGGACGCTGAATTGTCCATCCACATTCGCGCGGCCGACGCGTGGATAAAGCGCCATATGGTGATTAACCGGGTCAATCCGTACACGCCCCTGCGGCGCCGCGAACTCGGCCCCGAGCAACTGAGGCATGATTGCGCTGATCTCGTCGGAGCCCGCCACCTCAAACGCCGTCGCGAACATGTGCATCTGGTAGTAGGCCGACTCCCAGTTCATATCCAGGGGCTGCGCCGGACCGAAGCGTGCCTGATGGCGGACTAACGCGGCATGATTCTCCGGCGTATCCACGCTCTGAAAATAAGGTGCCGCCGTAAAGTGGCCAGACCCGGCGCCTTTCCTCATAGCAAGTATTTCAGTTTCAGAGGTGTTGAGACTCGCGATCGGCATTCTGGTCGGGTCGAAGCCCGCCTCCATATAGGCCTCGTACAGATACGGAACGGTTTTCCCGATTACTGTGGAAAAGATCCAATCGGGTGCCTTTTTCCTCATGTCCGCCACAACCTCGGTGAACTGTTCGCGCCGGGCCTCGAGACTAAGATAGCGTTCCCCGAGGATTGCTCCCTCCGGATGCTGCAGCAGCAGCTCCTGCATGGTGCGGTTGCATTCGTAGGGATAGACATATCGTGATCCGATCATGTATACCCGGGCACCAAAGGTCTCCGTCATGAAATCGGCGAGTTGGACGCCGTTCTGGTTGGGTGATGCTCCGCTATAGATAATGTTGTCTGAGTATTCGAAACCTTCGTATTGTTGCGAGTACACAAGCAGCCGATTGTATTTTTCCACGACCGGTAGCATAGCCTTCCGACTCGTGGAGGTATAACCACCGAAGATTACCCGAACACCATCTTTTAGAATCAACCGTTCCGCAAGGTCGCGAAAGGCGGCTGGATTGGAGGCCGGGTCATAATGAACCGCAATAAGCTCCCGGCCATTTATTCCGCCGCGCTCATTTATTTCCTCAATCGCCTGCACCGAACCACGCCACTGGGACATCTCCAGTAGTGATGTGGTACCAGTCTTGGAGCAGAGAAGACCAACTTTGATAGGGTCCGTTGAAGCCATGTCGATGTACGCCGAAAATGAATTGCCGATTAAAGGACGAAGCGCATACGCGCGACGTCCCGCTCAACTGCGGCATGCTTACTTAAGATAGCGCTTCGCAATCATCGCTCCGACGGTGTACTTAGGGTCCACGAAATTCCCCAGACGGACCTTACCTACCTGACTTAGCATCATGTACGCATCCCATTTGTCAAAACCAAATTCGGCCGCCATCCACAGCACCAGTTCGCGGTACGCAATCCGCGTTGCGTCTTCCAGCGGCCGTGCGCTGCCTATACTCATCAACGCGTCTTCGTTCTCCAGTCGTGGCCACGCGATCTGCCAATTCTTGATCAGATCCACACGAACGGTGGTCGTGCTCGCGAACTCGACCGCTGTTCCACATACTTCGCCGTCTCCCTGGCAAGCATGTGCATCCCCAATGAAAAGTCTTCCTCCCGGCGAACGAACCGGAAGGTACGTAATGCTGCCTGGCCCCATGTCCGGTACATCCATATTACCGCCGTGAGAATCTGGCGTGAGCGAGTTGATTGAATCAATCTCAGGCGACAAACTCAAGGTACCAATATGAGGCCGGTATGGAAGCGTATTCCGACGGCTCCAGTACACATTCTCTTCATCTATTTTGATCTTCCGCACGATCTCGGGTAGCGGCTCGTTCAGCAGTGCTGTGTAATCAGTCCCGGTCAGGCCGCCAAAATTGGCGATCATGCAACAGAATCCGTGCGGGTCTTCGCCGCGCGGGGACATCTTTTCGATGTGCACCGCGATGACGTCGCCCTTCTGTGCACCCTCGATCATCACGGGACCGTTCTGCGGATTAAGAAACGGCACCGTAAGCAGTTCGGAAGGCTTATCTGTTTCAGAGGTGATCTTTCCCTCAAATGCGTCCCGGGTTTCGACGACTACACGATCCCCCGGTTTGATATGGATCACCGGCTGAGAATAGGGGCCAATAGTGTAATGATAGGTCTTCTGCAACTCTTCGGAGAGGTAATGCACCACCGGCTCACGGTCGGCACCAACGCCTCGTTGCGTCATGATTGAATCGTTAAGCCATTTCATGTTTCCACCTTCGTTAGAGTGCCAGGTACTGGCGAATCAAATTTTCATCTGCGAGTTGTTCACGGGTTAGCGTATCGATCACGCGCCCTTTGTCCATGACACAGCAACGCGTTGCAATACTCTCGACCATGCCCATGTCCTGTTCGACGAGCAACACGCCGATACCCGTCTCTTTTGTAATCTTCAAAAGCGTCTCTCCAATCAGGTCGACAATCGAAGGCTGGATGCCCTCGGACGGTTCATCGAGCAGAACAACTTTCGGTCCTCCAATCAGGGCTCGTGCAATGGCTAGCTGTTGCTGTTCGCCTCCACTCATCGTGCCGGCCTTCTGCTGAAATTTGGCCTTTAGAACCGGAAAATAATCAACAACTTTGTCGCGCATTTCCGATGCGCGGCGGCGATTGGCCTGTGCGCCAACCTGCAGGTTTTCTTCAACGGTCAACGCGCCGAACACCTCGCGCCCCTGCGGGACATATCCCATTCCCTTCTGCGCACGCGCATAGGGTTTGTCACCGCCCACCTCACGTCCATCCAGTCTGATGCTGCCCCTCGCGAGCGGCACAAGTCCGATCAGCGTGCGCATAAAGGTCGTTTTTCCAACGCCGTTGCGGCCGATCAGCGCGAGAATTTCGCCCTTGTGAATTCGAAGTGAGACGCCGTTGAGAACCTTCCCACCGCCGTACCCGCTCTCAACGTCAGACACGTCCATCAGCGCCGTCATTTCTTTCTCCCTAGATAAATTTCAGCAACATCGTCGCGACCGAGGATTTCATCGAGTGGCCCGTCGGCAAAGAGGCGTCCTCCGTGCAATACGCTCACACGCGACGCGATCTGCTTCACGAAGGTCATGTCATGCTCAACGACCATGATCGTTAGCCCTGCGTCCCGAAGCCGCTTGATCAGCTCCCCCGTTGCGTGCGTCTCCTCGACGGACATGCCCGCTACCGGCTCGTCGAGAAACAGCAACTTCGGTCCGAGCGACACGGCCATTGCTATCTCGAGCCATTGTTTCTTTCCATGAGACAGATTGCACGCCAGCACCGACGCCTCTTGTTCCAGCATGAATCGATGAAGCAACTCGTCCAGGCTCGTCGAACTGACGTCCTTGGCCCGATACAAACCAAGCTGAAGGTGCTGGCGGACAGTCAGATCGGCAAACACGCCAGGGATCTGGAATTTGATGCTCATGCCCATTCGAATGCGCTCGTGGGGCAATACTCGGTTCATGTCGCGGCCGAGAAAGTGGATGCTGCCGTCTGACGGCGTGTGCTCGCCCGTAATCAGCTTGAAGAAGGTGCTTTTGCCGGCCCCGTTGGGACCAATGACACAGCGGATCTCGCCGGTATCGATTTGAAAATCGATACCATTGATCACATTCGCGCCGCCAAAGCGTTTCGTCAGTGCGCGAGTCTCAAGTAGCCTGGTCACGATTTGCTCCCTCTGCCAGCCTTTAGGGCGGTTTGTGGTTCAGGTACAGCATTCGACTGTGGACGCGTAGCTAAGCGCCGCAGGTGCGTGATCACATAGGGCAGCAACCCCTCGGGAGCAAGCAGCACTACAATCAGTAGGATGCTTCCAAGCAGGATCAACGCGTATTGGCTGCCGTAGACTGCCAGGTTCTGCGAGAGCCAGACCAACAGGGCCGTGCCAATAATCGCGCCACCAATACTCTTTCGGCCGGCAGTTGCGACCCAGATGACTGGAAGGGCAGCTGAGGTCAGGCCCATCGTCGAAGGCGTGATATAGGAGCCCCAGATGGTGTAAAGCACGCCCGACAGACCACCCAACGTTGAACCAAACACGAAGATGAGAAGCTGATGCCGTCGAATGTCGACGCCGAGCATTTCAGCGCGCTGCGGGTTCTCGCGGATAGCAATAAGCGTCAAGCCGAACGGACCGTCGAGTAATTTTCGCGTGACCCGGTAGATGAGTGCCAGCAGCGCGAGCACAAAGTAGTAGAAACTTGTGTTCTCGAGTGTCAGCGGACCGCCGTGCCACGGTATCGTCAGTTGCGGCATGCCTCCCATGCCGTTGTACCCATTCAGTTTCGCCGCGCCTATCGCCCATTGCGGGCCGGCAGTTTGCGACATGAATGTTTCCAGCACGAGTGTGATCGACAACGTCACGATGCCAATGAACACCCCTTTGATCCGGCCGTAGAAGATCATGTAGCCGATCAGGGTTGCCGCGGCGACGCTCACCACGAGCGCAGCCAGAAGGCTGCCCCACGAGGTGATCCAGCTGTCGCCAAAATTGAGGGCGATAATCCCGTACGCGTAGCCCGAGAGCCCGAAAAACGCAGTTTGACCGAACGAGAGAATGCCGCCATAGCCCCACATCGCAGCTAGGCCAATAGCACCGAAGGCCCACACGAGGCAGTACGCAAAGTTGCCACTGGCATTGCTATCGACAATCAGCGGCAAGCCGAGCGCAACCAACCACGGCAAAAATTTGAGGGACAACGAAGTTGCCCTTTTACGCCGGGCTCCCCTGGATACCAATTCAAGTTGTTTCACGGCAAGCTCCTAGCGTGAGCGACTGAATAGATTGCCCAAGCCTTGCGGCATTAGACGAATCACGATGATCACCGTAACCAGCAAGCCGATCTGGCCAAACAACTGGCCATATGAAGCGGTAAGTCCGGTCTGTATGATTGCAAGAATTCCTGCGGCGGGCGTGGTGCCGGCAATGACGTTGGCGCCCCCGACCACCACTGCAACGAATGCCTGCACGATGAAATTACTGCCCATCGTCGGCACAACGGTCATGGTCGGTGCATACAACGCACCAGTAAGGCCGGCGAGACCTGCGCCCAGCGCAAAGGTCAGCGTGTAGAGCCTGTCAGTGCGCAGTCCCAGACACTGGGCCATCCTGGCGTTCTGAATGGTCGCTCTGGCGCACACGCCATAGTTGGTTCTGAAGAACAGCCAGTACAGCGCGAGCAGGATCCCGAGCGCGATGGCCGGCAACACGGCGCGATAGGTCGAGAACGAATAATCGCCCAACGAAAACGAGCCGAATGGTGTCCCGATTCCTTCGAGAGACGGTCCGGCTACCAGCAGCATTGTCTGCTGGACAATCAGGCTTATCGCCCACGTCGCCACCACCGAGTCGAACAGCCGGTCATATAAGTGACGTATGACAAGACGCTCAATGATGATCCCCGCGATAGCAGCGGCGAGCGCGCCAAGAAGCATCGCCAACGGTAGCGGCAAGCCGTGCCTGGCCGAAATGATGGTGACGTAAGCGCCGCACATGATGAACTCACCGTGAGCGAGATTGATCACGCCCATCATTCCGAAGATCACCGCGAGCCCCAGCGCCGCAAGCACGAGGTAGGCGAAGTTGTCGCCGAATTGATAGACCAGTGAATAGAGCAAAGACAACGCAGTCATGGAAGCCTCGACCAGTTTTCCCGGTTGGCGGCGCAGGTGAAAGTGAGCGCCTTACCGAATTTAAGACACGTTCAAGCACGCGATTGGCGCGGGGGCTATGCCTTCTTTGGCAGATCTGTCGGCGTGTATTGGCGGTGATCAGGCTTTGCAGGCAAATCACAGCCGACTTTACCGAGCCAGTACGGCTGGACGTCATTCCATACCTTGGGGATCTCCACCGAGTGGTCAGCCTTCACATGAACCAGATAAATCGTGTGGCTCAAGTGATGACTTTTCGGGTCGATGCAGACTTTTCCTGACGGGCCTTCGGTGCAGATTCCGCCGCTTTCCAAAGCCTTCTTTACGGTATCCTGATCAGTGGACTTTGCCTTTTCGACGGCTGCTTTGTAGAGGTATACGGCGTCGTACGCGTTGGCCGCCTCCTGGGTGATGTAAGGCTCATTCGGGAATTTCGCGTGGAAACGTTTCTTGAAGTCGTTGCTCGCAGGGGTATCGACTTCTTCCACATAATTCGCCGTCACGTACATGTCTTTGAGTGCAGGCGGCTTAAAGCGTTTGTGCTCGTAAGCCTGTCCGACACTGACCGAGCTGGCCATGGGCAAGTTCAAGTGAGTGGAAGCTTGTTGCTCGTAGTAGGATGCCTGATTGGCACCCACCAGAAGCGTGACGACGAAGTCCGGCTTCGCCTTCTGGATGTTTTGGATCGTTTGCCCGAACTGCGAGACGCTTAGTGGGATGAACTCTTCTCCCACCATCGTGCCGCCATTTTCCTTGACGATATTGCGCACCCATTCCGCCGAGATCTGGCCGAAGTTGTAGTCAGCAGCAATCGTGTAAAATTTTTTTCCGAACTTCTGCATCATCCACGGAATAAGTGTGGAGAACTGCTGCTCGGGTACTGCTCCCGTTACGAACGTATTGGAGTCGCACACGCCTCCTTCGTACTGATTGTCGTAAAAATAGAGCTGATGCGCGCGATCCATGATCGGCCGAATTGCCTCGCGAGAGGCGCTGGAGAACCCACCAAACACAACATTGACCTTGTCGGTCTGGATCAATCGACGCGACAGCTCTTGGAATTTCGTGTTGTCCGATTGAGTATCGTAGGAGATTAAAGTGATGGGGCGGCCCATGATGCCGCCCTTCGCATTGATTTCGTCGACAGCCAATTGCGTGGCGTGAATCTTGGGAATGGTTGCTAACGCAAAATTCCCGGAAGCGTCCTCAAGCAACCCAATTTTCACGGGGTCTGCGGCCATGGCGGCGACCGAAGAGCAAGTAAGCCCTACGGAAATGGCCAGATGTAGCCAACGAAACGTGCTAGATAACATTTGTCACTCCAGAAGAATTTGAGTCAGCAGGAAGAGAAAAAAAAGCCCCCGGCGAACCATAGGTTCGTCGGGGGCTTCTACGCCGCATCCCTGAGTGGACATCGTTGTCGGATATCAGGGATATGAATTAATGCTAGAGCACGAAGATTTGCATGTCAACGGCGGCCTGTGGTGCGCCGCAAGGCATCTCGCGTCTGGTTCGCCTCTTAATACCGCGCGTTGATCCATGAAGTCCTTGACCCGCGCGGGCGCGGCGCATTTACGGATGATCTTGGGCAGCGGGATTGTCGGAAACCCGACCTAGACCATAGTATTGGTCGATACTTGGACCAAAAGGTTGAACCGTCAGTCCACCGTGGCGGAGGTAAGGCCCAGTCGTGCGCCCATATTGACCAACTCCGCCAACGACTCCGCTTCCATCTTGCGCATCACGCGGCCACGGTGTGCCTTCACCGTAATCTCGCTAATTCCGAGTTCGCGGCCGACCACCTTGTTCAATCGTCCCCTCACCACCAGCTTCATCACCTCACGCTCACGGCCGGTCAGTGACCTGTAACGCGCCTGCAGCATGCGCACCTGGGCCTCTTCGCCCAGCGCTGCACCGCTGCGCCCCAGGGCTTGACGGATCGCCTCCAGCAGCACTTCATCAGCGAAAGGCTTCGTCAGAAATTCGACCGCACCGGCCTTCATTGCCTGCACCGTCATCGGTACGTCGCCGTAGCCTGTGATAAAGATGATCGGCATATCGAGCCGGTCCTCGGCCAAGCGTTTCTGCAGGTCCAGACCACTCAGATCTGGAAGGTTCACGTCCAGTATCAAGCAGCTAGGGGCGAACACTCGCGGCCGGCACAAAAACGCCTGCGCCGACGAGAATATTTCCGGCTGCCAGCCTGCGTTGCGAATCAGTAATTCCAAGGACTCCCGTACGGAGATGTCATCGTCGACGACGAACACGACCGGCACTGCGGACGTCACCGATTCCTCGGCAGCTGCCCTCGCAAAACTTAGCTGTTTCCCGGGATAGTACGGCATGGTGGATACCTCAATTCTCTCTCAGCGCAACCGCGAGCGCACACAGCAGCGCTGCCTCGCTGAATGGCTTGAACAGACATTCGACTGCCCCCTGCTTCAGTAATCGCGACCGCACCAATCCGTCTGCGTTCGCAGTAATAAACACAATGGGAATGGGCCGTCGGCGCAGTATCAGTTCCCTTTGAAGGTCGAGCCCGGTCATGCCCGGCATCGCGACGTCGAGAATCAGGCAGCGAGTCTGGCCGACATAGTCCGAGGACAAGAACTCTTTCGCCGACGAGAACGCCTGAACCGCAAACCCACATTCCCTCAGCAGGTCCGGCAGCGACTCACGCACCGATTCGTCGTCGTCAACGACTGATACGAGTGTTTGCGTAGTCATTATGGCTTTCTTCCAGCGAAACGGAAACGGAAAAGTCCGATGTCAACATCGAGCCGCGCAGTCCACACCGATCCAGGAAGCGCATCAACAATGCGGATGAGTCCACTCTGCACGCCGCTCTCCCTGGCAGTCACCGTGGCCCAGCATGCCCCATTTTTAAGCAAAATTTCAATCATACTTTGGCGTCGACCTTGATGCGAAGGGATCGCTCTGCGCCGTCTTTCAACAGGCTAACCGAGGCCGACGAATTCTTTCGCGGATCATACCTTGGCATACCTTGACCCTCCTCGTTCATAGCCAGATCATGATTGCATCGAACACAAGACCGTTGCGATAAATCTCCATCGGCAAAGAAATTATTCGTAGCTGATTTTTTTATCTAATAAGGATACCAGATGAATCTAATACACCTGGTGCGTGATAGGTATCAGTTAACCGGCTGAAGCGGAAATTAACGCCGTACAAGCTGTCTCCTCACTCACCAGTTCGCTTGACCACGTTTCAAGTCACCTCAACGGATAGGAGTAAATCATGCAGGATGTCATCGACGGTTTTCTGAAATTCCAGCGCGACGCTTTCCCGGAGCGCAAAGAGCTTTTTAAAAAACTTGCCACCAGCCAAACCCCTACAACATTGTTCATCTCCTGCTCTGACAGCCGCATGGTTCCCGAACTGGTGACCCAGCGCGAGCCAGGCGATCTCTTCGTAATTCGCAACGCAGGCAACATCGTGCCGTCATTTGGCCCTGAGCCGGGCGGCGTTTCAGCAACGGTTGAATATGCGGTCGCGGCGCTCAACGTTACCGACATCGTGATTTGCGGTCACTCGAACTGCGGCGCAATGACAGCCATTGCCACCTGCAAGTGCCTCGACCACATGCCAGCCGTGGCAAATTGGCTGCGTTACGCGGACTCAGCAAAATTTGTCAACGAAGCGCGCGAGTTCACCTCGGAGCAGGAACGCGTCGATTCAATGGTCCGTGAAAACGTCGTCGCACAACTCGCCAATATCAAAACCCATCCGTCAGTCGCACGTGCACTGGCCCAAGGGCATTTGAGTCTGCATGGTTGGGTGTACGACATCGAGACCGGCTCAATCAACGCATTGGACGGCGCTACACATCGATTCGTGTCACTCACGGAACATCCGGACGTCACGGCCACCCCTGCCAGCGTCAGAAGCTGAACACCCCCGCGCCGAAAGGCCTCACCACCTCGAAGGAACCATCATGAACCAATCACAACATAGCCAAACTGCTCGCGAAGCGCTGACCGACGTCATCATCGATGCCAAAATGCGCAAGAATCTGACGTTCGAAGCAATCAACGAAGGTACCGGTCTTGGTCTCGCATTCGTCACCGCCGCCCTGCTCGGCCAGCACCCGTTACCCGAGCATGCGGCAACGGTTGTCGCCGACAAGCTGGAGCTGGGGGAAGACGCAGCTCGCCTGCTCCAAACTATTCCTGTACGCGGGAGCATCCCGGGCGGTGTGCCGACCGATCCGACAATCTATCGTTTCTACGAGATGGTGCAGATCTACGGCTCGACGCTTAAGGCCCTGGTCCATGAAAAGTTTGGCGACGGAATCATCAGCGCGATCAACTTTAAGCTCGACATTCAGAAGGTACCGGACCCCGACGGCGGTGAACGCGCGATCATCACCCTTAACGGCAAATATCTTCCGACTAAGCCGTTCTAAAGACAACCGGTACGCGCTCGCGCCTTAGCGCGCCGCACGTTGTCATGGGCTCGTTTCGAAGCGACGTAACGAGCCCATGCACTCAGGTTGGGATCGAGAGCGTCCCTGGGGACTCCATCCCTTCCGAGGGATCGTGCACGCCGAGACCATCTACAAAATATTCAGAACGCAGCCGCGAACATCGACGCTCGCACCGCGTCATCCGTACGGCTGTTACCGCTTCGCGACTAGTGAAGGCAACTTCATGCCGCGCTCCGCCATGATATTGCGAAGGACATCCGGATAATCAGTGATGATTCCATCCACCTTCGCGTCGATCAGATAGTTGGCAGTTGCAGCATCGTCGACTGTCCAGGGAATAACTTTCATGCCCGCAGCATGAGCACGCGACACCAGGTCGGGCGTCGTGTAGGGGACGTATCCGGCCTGCCCGTACGTACCGTTTTGCGGATCACCCGCAACCGGCGATATCGCATTCGCTCCGAACGACGCAGCGGCCTTGACCAGGTCACCGCCGAATTGAGGATCATCGATATCGATACCGCCAAGCCAAGGAGAAGCGCCCGGGACGCCAACCTGCAGAAACTGCTGCCCGTTTGTCAGTGCGACAATCGGGAGAGCCGGCTCGATTTTGCGGACGAGCATTAACGCTCCCCAATCGAAGCTCTGAATCGTAATCTGGCGTGTCAGTCCCGAAACACGAATCTCGTCTAGTACTGTTTTGACAAACGTCTCGCGGGGCGCAGTTTCGGACGGTGCACCCGCTTCTACCTTTATCTCGATGTTCATCATGACCTGGTCCGCCTTGTACGACTTCACGAGGTCAAATACCTCCCGCAGCGTAGGTATCCTGACACCAGGAACGAGCTTCTGACGAGGGAAATTGCTTTGCGCAAGGGAACCGCAGTCCAACGTCTTGACCTGGGCTAGCGTCAGATCTTTTATGTAGCGCCCTACGTACGGATATAGAGGATCGCCAGGCGTCGCCGGCATCGTATCCAGACATTTGCCTTTGGAAACTTGGCGATCGTGCGTGACCACCGCTACACCGTCTTTCGTAATCTGAGTGTCGAGTTCGAGGGTAGTCACTCCGGTTTCCAATCCGCTCGCGAACGACTGCAAGGTGCTTTCAACCACAAGACCCAGACCACCGCGATGCGCTTGCAGGTCGAATTCGCGTGTTTCAAGGAACAGATGCTTGGCAGGCGCAACATCGGGACTATCGCCGCCGCAGCCACTCAACAAGGTCGAGACCGCACCAATGGACAGCACTTGCTTGATACTGCATTTCTTCATGCTCACGTTCTCCAGGAAAGTGAGCATGATAGGTTACGTTTATGTAATGTACATTACATTTGAATTATTATCAGCGGCTATTTTTCGAGTCGGATACGCAACAACGAAATGCTTGAGGGTCTGACAGGGAATGGTTGTACGAGCTGCATGATCCACTTTTAGCCAAGCTTCTTCTAACGGATGACGCTGGTACGAATCAGGACTGCTCGAATACATCGCGATAAGCGTACAGGCCAGGCGTGCCGCCCGTCATGACAAACAGCAGATTGTCGCCAGGTGTGTATCGCCCATGACGGACGTCCGCAAGCAAACCCGCAAATGCTTTGCCGGAGTACACAGGGTCAATGAGCAATCCCTCTTGCGTGGCCATCAGTCGAACGCCGCTGATCATCTCGTCAGTGGGAATGCCGTATCCGTCACCGCGATACGCGCCGTCAACGTCGATTTCGTCCAGAACAGGCAAGTTCGGATGGCCGAGCAGCTGCAAGGTTTCCCGAGTCAGTCGAAGCGTCGTGTCTGCCGCGGCATCCCGGTCTGCAAGCACAGAAAAAGACCTGACAGATCGGGCGCCGCGACCCAACATTGTGAACCCGGCGGCAAGGCCTGCGTGTGTCCCTGAACTGCCATTCGGGACAATGATTTGCCGGAACGGCTTGTTCAGTTGAGCCTCTTGATGAGATATCTCAAGAGCACAGGAGGCGTAGCCGAGGCATCCAAGTGGCGTCGACCCGCCAGTCGGAATGACCAGCACTTGACGTCCCAACGCGCGTAGCTGTTCGGCACGTTTCTCAGCCGCTTCGAGCGCGCTTTCACCGCTTGGCACGATGTGAGTATTAGCGCCAAAAATATTATCGAGCAGGACGTTGCCACTCCGCTCGTAATTGTCGTCACTGCGCGGCACCGCACGGCTCAGAAAGAGCTCACACATAAGTCCCAGACGTGCACAGGCTGCAGCTGTCAATCGCGCATGGTTCGATTGCAACCCGCCCACTGTCAAGACAGTATCGACGGCAGCGACTTTAGCGGCACCCAGGTGAAATTCGAGCTTGCGCAGCTTATTGCCACCGCCGCCTAGACTCGCCTCGTCGTCACGTTTGACAAAGAGATTCACCCCGTGCCGCTCGGCACCGAGCACTTCTTCAATTCGCGTAAGACGCTGAATCGTTGTTGGACCATTCAATAGCGGCACGCGCGCAAAAACCTGCAGGGCGTTCTCGAGCTTCTCTGTCATGGGGATGTTCGTGGTTCGGGTTAAAAAAGATATAGCACATGACTGTATGACCAAAAGCAATGCAAATAAAGCCTGCAATCCAATCAGATACAAATTGGTCCTGCTGGAAAACATTCCGACACAGTGTAGATACATAGGTGCGCTCTAATGTATCGATCATATGACGTCGCAGTGCCCTAGGGCGTCAGAGCGTTATACCGCGACCGATTCGAACCCGATGCTAACCATCCTCAAGAGGGGCCTCAAATGATCATCAAAGATTCTGTCATCCTGGTTACCGGAGCCAATCGCGGCCTTGGTCTTGCGATTGCAGCCGCTGCCTTGAGAGCAGGCGCGCGCAAAGTATACGCAGGCTCCCGGGATCCATCAGCCATCAAGCTGGAAGGCGTAGAACCGTTGAAAATCGACGTCACTAGCGCCGAGGATATTCAAGCGGCGGCTCTGGCATGCCCCGACGTCACTTTGCTTATCAACAATGCCGGCATCGACCTGGGGTGCGGGGTAACGTCTCCAGACGCCACTGCAAGCTTGCGCGCAGAATTCGAAGTGAACGTTCTGGCTCCTCTGGAACTAAGTCGAGCTTTTGCGCCGATCCTGGCACGCAACGGCGGCGGTGCCCTGGTGAACATTCTCTCGGTTCTGAGTTGGCTGAACGCACCGCCGCACGGCACCTACAGCGTAACCAAAGCGGCTGCGTGGTCAATGACAAATGGCTTGCGAAACGAATTGGGCGCTCAAGGAACCCAGGTTGTTGGCGTGCATGTTGGTTATATGGACACGGACATGACTGCCGGTATCGACGTGGCGAAGGCCTCTCCGGCGGCAGTGGCAGAAACAATCTTTGCGGCAATCGACGCGGGCGCTGACGAAGTGTTGGCAGATGAAACGTCCAGATATGTCAAAGCCGGCCTTTCGGCAGAGCGCGGAGTCTATCTCGGTGAACCGCGTTCGCGGCTGTGAAAGGCCATTGGTTCCAGCGCGTAAATTCGTTGATTTCTATGCCGCTTGTACCTCGAACCGAAATCACAACCCTTCACTAGCGCCGTATCACGAGCTCGACGCGCGTGGCGATCGAGCGTTTGCGAGACCGCATCCGGAAGCTGAAATAGGAATGACAGTGCATCACAACCTTCTCAAACCCTTCGAACTCAAGTCCCTCCTCCTCAAGAACCGGATTGTGATGGCGCCGATGACTCGACGCTTCAGTCCGGGTGGCATTCCCGGACCAGACGTGGCCGAATACTATCGTCGCAGAGCAGCGGGCGACGTCGGCCTCATCATCACTGAAGGCACGACCATCGGCAGACCAGCCGCCTCAAATGACGAAAGCATCCCCAATTTTTACGACCCCGCTAGCTTGGACGGCTGGCGGAAGGTGGTAAACAAAGTCCATCTGGCGGGAGGAAAAATAGCTCCTCAGCTTTGGCATCAGGGCTTGGCACGACCGATGGGATCAGGGCCCGTCCCTTCCGCGCAAAGCGAAGGGCCGAGCGCGGACCAGACAGCCTCGGTTGCAATGTCCGACGAGGACATTGCCGACACCATCGAAGCATTTGCCCTTGCTGCCGCGGCCGCGAAGAAAATTGGTTTCGACGCCGTCGAGTTACATGGGGCACACGGGTATCTCATCGACGAGTTCTTCTGGCGCGGGACTAACCGCCGTGAAGATGCGTACGGCGGAGATATCGTTAAGCGCTCGCGATTTGCGACCGAGGTTATAAAGGCAGTAAGGTCTGCGGTGGGTCCAACATTTCCGATCAGCCTCAGGTTTTCCCAGTGGCGTATTCAAGACTACAGCAGCAAACTGGCAGAGACGCCAGAACAACTGGAGCAACTACTCGCACCGCTTGCAGAAGCTGGCGTTGACCTGTTCCACGCATCTACCCGGCGGTACTGGGAACCTGAGTTCCCGGGGTCGGATTTGAATCTGGCGGGATGGGCTAGGAAACTGACCGGCGTGCCCACAATCACCGTAGGTTCAGTCGGCCTGAACGGACCAGACTTCCTGGCAGGACTGTTCGGCAAGGATGACTCGAAAGTGGAGCCGGCAACGCTGCATGCGCTGGAGCATAGACTCGAACAAGGGGAATTCGATCTCGTCGCTGTCGGACGCGCATTGCTCGCGGACCCCGACTGGGTCGCAAAAATCGAACAAGGCCGGTTCTGGGATGTCGCGCCGTTTGACAGGTCGCTGCTAAAGCAACTGGTTTAACCCTTAGCCGCCGGACTCGCACGCCTCGCATCGCTGCGAGTCGTTGCAAATGAGCACATCAACCGTTTCCGACGCGGCCTATCCGGACCGGCGGTACGAACCACGCGAGAAGCAGGCCGATCATCGCAGCGGTGGCGGCAAAGGCAAGTCCCAGGTGGATCGATTTTACGAGGGCGCTGCGAGCCGCGTGCATCATTGTGTCGTCTGCATGGCCGGCCATGATCAGCCGATTAATAAGCGCCGCCTGTTCGCCTCTATCGACTTGGAATTCGGGACTAGCGAACGATCTGAACCATTGGGACGCCTGATACACACTCAACGAGCCGTGAGCGCCACGCGCATACAAGCGGCTGAGCAGCGCACCGGTAATGGCGGTACCCAGCATGCCGCCCAGTAGACGCAAAGAGTGCAGCAGCGCCGTTGCTGAGCCAAGGTGACTGCGCGAGACGAGATGCTGAGAAACGAGCGTGATACTTGACACGACGAGCCCCATCCCGAAACCACTAAGGCCCATATAACTCATCCATACGTAGCGAGGCATTTTGCCATTGATTTCGACGAACCCCAAAGCCGCGCACATGAATAACGCGAACCCGATGAACACAATCGCGTTCGCTCGCCGCACGCGCGTGATGATGCGATTGTTCAATATGCCGCCCAGGGTCGTACCCAGGAGCAGAGGCGTCACCAGGATGCCGGACTCGTGGGGAGACATGCCGAATCCACCTTGGAACAGCAACGGCACATAAAAAACCATCGTGAAGAGCGCAAAGCCGCCGAGTACTGACATTGCAAACAACGCCACCAGCTTTCGATCCACCAGCATGTCGAACGGAACGATCGGGTATGCGGCTTTCCTGCCCGATGACCACAAGACGACCCCGGCGCCCACGGTTGCGATGCCCAGACCCACGGTCACCTGCGTGACGCCGATAGCAGGCACCAAGGCGATCAGCAATTGCAGAAGGCCAAATATGACCACCATTACTACGGCGCCAATCCAATCTATCGCCACCGGCACACCCGGGTGTTGCCGCATCAGTCGCGGAAGGAATGCCTGAACGAACGCGAGAGAAATCAAACCGACCGGCACGTTGACGAAGAACACCAGACGCCAGCCTCCGTATTGCGTTAGCATGCCGCCCAGTGTTGGACCAGCGAAGTTGGCAACGACAAATGCCGAACTGACAAACATTTGCCAACGCAATCGAACTCGCAAATCGGGAAACAACTCGGCTACGCTGGCGAACATGGTCCCGATCAGAATCCCGCCGCCAATTCCCTGCACGCCGCGCGCGATCACAAGGGACAACATGCTCGTCGCCATACCGCACAGCACAGATGCAGTAGTGAATATCACGATCGCGGCAAGAAGAAAGGGCTTGCGGCCGAACACGTCGCCGAGCCGGCCGAAAATCGGAATCGTAACGACAGAGGCCAGCATATATGACGTCGCAACCCAGGCATACAGGTCGAAGCCCTTCAGGTCGGCGACAATGCGTGGCATCGCTGTGCCGACGATTGTTTGATCCAGGGCTACCAGCATCGCGACGAATGAAATGCCGAGCATCGCCAGCAGCGACTCACGAAATGGCAGCAGTTGTCCACGATGGTTACCAACAGAAAAATCGGGCGTCATTTAATTGTCTTATTGACCGTAAAAGCTTGCAGGCCAGGTTCGGAAGCAGTTTCAGACGTGGGTTCCACCTGGTTAGCCGCACGCCCGCCTCATGATTCAAACATGTGCCCGGCAGTGGTTCAATTAGACGATGGTATTGGCCTGAGGCCCGACTCCCGCATGACGCTCCGGCTGTGCGAGGGCATTAGTTGTCCTTGCCCACGCGGAAGAGAAAAACAAAATGTGGCGCCCGGGCCTTCTTCATTGGGAGCCGCCCACAGACGTCCCCGATGACTCTCGACAATCGATCGGCTAATAGACAGGCCAATTCCCATGCCGCCCCGCTTGGTGGTATAGAAAGCGTCGAAGAGCCTCTCCGCGCTTTGCAGCTCAAATCCAACCCCCGTGTCTTGTACCGTCAGACGTATTTCATCGCCCGCGTAGTGTTCCGTGGCGACCATCAATCGCCTCGGGCGATCGTCAACATCGCTCATTGCATCCGATGCGTTTAGCAACAGGTTAAGAATAACCTGCTGAAGCTGCACGCGATCCCCCATGACAGCGGGCAAATCGCTGGCAAAAACCGTGTGCACGACGACTTGGTTGACCTGTAGTTCGCTTCGCGACAGCGCAATCACTTCCTGGGCGGCTTCATTGAGATCCAGCGGCTCATTTGTCACCTCTTTCTTACTGAACAGGGCCCGCAACCGCGCCGTCACATCCGAGGCCCGGTTGCCGTCGCGGATGATGCGCCGCACAGTCTCGCGCGCACCGTCGAGATTGGGCGGCTCCCCACCGAGCATTCGTAGACAGGTGCTCGCGTTGGTGATGATGCCCGACAGGGGTTGGTTCACCTCATGTGCAATCGATGCAGTCAACGCTCCGAGGCTCATTACTCGCGACACGTGTGCGAGCTCCGAGCGCACCTTTCCCAGCGCCTGTTCAGACTGCCGACGCTCTGTCACGTCCTGAACCGCGCCGATGTATTCCAGTTGTCCTTCGCGGTTGCGGGTCCCATGGGCGACGAAGTGAAGATGTTTAACGAAGCCATCGGGCATGGATAGACGACATTCAAAATCAAAGTCCCTTCCGTCCGCGAGCGCTATGACTCGTCGCATGAGCGAGATGTCCTGCGGATGGACTCGCGCCAGAATCAGTTGGAGTGTGATCTTAGTCGCGATGTGGTAGCCGAAAATACGGAATGTCTCTTCAGACCAGAAGTGTTGATCAACATATACACTCCACCCGAAACTCCCCGTCAGGCTAAGTTTCTGTGCCTCCGCGAGATAGGCGCCGCTGCGTCTCAATTTTTCCTCGGCCTCCTGACGCTCCGTTATGTCGCGCACATAGCACGTGAAGACCGGCGGCCCATCCAAAGGAATTCGTGTAACCGCCACTTCAACCGGGAATTCGTTTCCGCTCGCGCGCACTGCCGTCAGCTCGACGCGTCTCCCGAGCATGGTTGAGTTGCCGTTAGCAAGCGAGAGCGCAAACTCCCGCTTGTCCTGGTGCTCAAGCAATGACGGAATCATGACCTCAGCCATGCGCTCGCCCACCACCTCGTGCGCGAGGTAACCGAAGGTTTGTTCTGCCGCTGGATTGAACTCGATGATCGTGCCCTCGTGATCAATCGTCACAATGCAATCGAGTGCCGAGTCCAGAATCGCAGCCTTGCGAACCTCACTGCTTCTCAAGGCTGCGTCACCGAGCGCACGTTCGATGGCGATACTCGCGATATGCGTGATCTGATCAATAACGGCTTCGTCCTGCGGAGTCGGTGTCTTGGGCTCAGGATAATATATTGCGAACGCGCCAAGGACTTTTCCGGCCGATGATTGAATCGGTGTGGACCAGCACGCGTGCAGTCCGTGTGAGAGAGCCATTGGACACCATTCGTACTCGGCCCATCTCGATTCTGACGTGAGGTCAGTGGCGATGACCTGTTCGTTCAGGTAAGCAGCCATTGCGCATGGCCCGGACTCGGCATTGACAGGGCGTCCGACAATTGAAGCGGTGAAGCTTGCTGGCAAACTTGGTGCGGCTCCGTCTTCAAGATGAGTACCGTTCCTGTCCACCAGCACAACGCTGCAGTAACACCCACTCACCGAACCCTCAATGAAAAGACATAGCGCAGCGAGTATTGCCGTCATAGCCTGGCCACGTGCGACCATCTCAAGCAACTGCTTCTCACCCGCCAGTAATGTTTCGGCACGCCTGCGATCGTCAATATCAGTGTGCAACAGGTACCACTGGACAATCTGCCCATTTGCATCGCGTAGCGGAAAGCCCCGCATGTGAAACCAGCGATAAACGCCGTCGAAGCGGCGACGGCGTGCCTCTAGGTCCCAAGGATTCCCGGTGTCCACAGACTCCTTCCACGAAGCCAAGACGTGCTCTCGATCCTCCACATGGAATGTGTCGCCCCATCCTTTAAGTTCTTCCAGGGTTCCACCGAAATATTCGAGGAACTGCCGGTTAGCAAATTCAAGGTGACCAGCCGGTGTTCGAAGCGAGACCATTGTCGGTAGACCGTCGATGATCCGGCGAAAACGGTCCTCGCTCGCTCGCAGCGCTTCCTCAGCACGCTTGCGATCGTCAATATCGGTATTCACTCCACACCATTTGACTATTTTTCCGGTCACGTCGGCCAGCGGAGAAACGCGTACCAGAATCCAACGATATTCTCCGTCCGCACGCCGCAGCCGAACTTCCAGTTCGCCTGACTCGCCGCCCTGGAGGATCGTTTGCCAACTCTCAAGTACTTCAGGCAGATTTTCGGGGTGGACCGCAGCTCGCCAGCCCTGTCCACAACCGTTCTCAACGCTCAGGCCTGTGTACTGACACCAATGTTGATTCAGAAAATCGACGTGTCCATCCGGAAGTGCCGTCCAGACGGACTCGGGAATCGTATCAATGACGCGGATGAGTTCGCTCTTCACTCCGGCCCCCTTCTGGCAATCGCCATTTACGTGAGAATGCGCCAATTTACAGGCAAGCGGATACCATACTTTAGTGTCGGTTGTCATGAGGCGTGCGGCAACCACACCGACCAGACGTTGAACCTTCATATGTATTCATGGGAGCCTGGAATGGAGGTTCGCGCCCATTATTGACCGCAAGAGCCGACAGCGCTTCGTGTACCCGATTCGCTCCTGGTGCCTTGTCGGTATCGCTAGTGCAGATGTCGCGCAAGGATCAAGAAAGCCAGTGGACAAACTAACCTCTTTAGAACGACATGCACGATGCCGCCCGTGAGCGGTCGAAATTATGCGTCCGCGGAATAGTTGGCAGCGCTGAGTCTCTTTGAACGTACTTTTTGGTAGCGAGTATCGGAGCTGATATTCATCATGGCTGCAACTCCGACTGCCGACTAGAAAATACCGCAGCTCCGGACTACTCTACAGAAAGCACACTCCCCAAAATTCCGCCAAAACCTCCACGTCTAGAAGGACATCATTCTGGACGGAGCGTTACGCGTCCCGCTTCAATCAATAGCCTGACGTTCCTGCACTTTTTATCAGCCAGCGTGTACGCCACGGTGAAGGCACGCTAATCCCGAAGGTATCCTCGCACGCACGATCCTGCTAACTCATACTTTGGCATAACTTGACCCGCTCGATTGGCAATCGGAAGATGTTCCATATCAACCAACGTCGCACACGCCAGTGATCTCTAGCAGATACGAAGGATTGCGATATATCTGATTTTTCTCGAAAAGGAACCCATCATGACCCAATCGGCAAAAGTACTATACACCGGCAAAATGCACACGTCAGGTGGCCGCGACGGCGCCTCGCGTAGCTCCGATGGCCGTCTCGACATCAAGCTATCCATTCCGGGCTCAGATGGAACCGGCACCAACCCCGAGCAACTGTTCGGTGCGGGTTGGTCGGCTTGTTTCATTGGTGCAATGGGAATTGCAGCTACCAAAATGAAGATCAAGATGCCGCCCGATACCGCTGTCGACGCCGAAATAGACCTTTGCTTAGAAGGCAGTGCCTACTTCCTGCAAGCGCGGTTGAATGTCAGCATTCCCGGCGTCCCACAAGAGACTGCGCAGGCACTCGCTGATGCCGCGCATCAAACTTGCCCTTATTCGAAAGCCACCCGTGGGAACATCGACGTCTTGATCAACGTCATCTGAATTCGCTGAAGCACAGTTTAAATTTGCCAGGATAAGTAGTAGGCGCACTTAGACAAGAATCAGTGTAGTTGAAGTTGAGCATGTCCAAAGACCCGTTAATGCCAGCCTTACAAACCCTTCTTGCCACTGCCGCTACGGCGGTGGTGGCTGCGTTTCGCGAAGCTCTTTGCCTTAGGAAGACCGCGCTAGCGCTGATATTCACTTAATCGCTTTTTGATAGTCGGATCCGTCTTTTCGCACGCTACGACAGCGGCCGCAAAACAGCCAACGCCGCATAGGTCGAGCGACTTATTCATAAGGAATGTACGCCGTGAACACATACAAAATTATTGTAACCTCTCTTCTCCTGATGGCCGTACTTACCGGCGTGACCACTGCACAAGCGAACGACTCCAATACCACTACTTCAGTGGACAAGAAAGCCGCTCGCACCGCAAATTCGCAACTTCAACGTGCGGTACGGTCGGAACTGATCAAGCGAAAGATCGATATCTCGGGTGTCCGCGTCTTGGCTCGTAACGGCAGCGTAACGCTCGTCGGAACGGTAAAAGACGAGAGGCAAATTGCTCTCGCGGGTGACAGCGCCGATACTGTACCAGGCGTGCAGAGCCTCAAGAACAATCTCACGTTGCGCGTGGAAGGTCATTAAGAGGAAGCCGCCTAGGTGAACGCTAGGCGGCTATCTTGCTTGTCCTGCTCAGTGTCGCTGTGGCAGAGAATGCAGCAATTGTGTGTGAGCACGCTCTCTGAAATTGCAATCTAAAACCTCGTGGCTGCATTAACAATCGACCACGGGCAATCCACCGACGCGTAAGACGCAACCTCACATCGATTTGCTTCAGTAGTCGACGCCCTTCGTAGTCCAGCAGGCAATTCAGCGGCGTTGCGGCTCGCGTTATTGCATAGCTCGATCTTAGGCTCTTCGAAGACGCTGCTGTTCGTTTCGCACCTGTCTTCTACCGCGCTCTATTCCACATGCGTCGTCTCATACCATCGTCCACTCGTATTCACAACGAGCTTCATGTCTCATAGGAAATACGCCGACGCGATATTCGATTTACTAAAGGATTTCTCATGCTTAGTGACGACTCTAATAGGTGCTGGGGGCATACCGTCCGGTTGCTTGGTTCATCACCTATCCGCCCACTCGCCGGCAGTGGCCGGATTCCTTCATCAGAGCCAGTGGCGCGGCAGCGACGCAAGATCAAACCTTATACCCCGCCCGCTGCTTGTGCGGTACGCGTGATAGACCGGCCGGGCCCAACTGTCGCGACCGTCGCGTGGAGTGACCCAACCGCTTGCTATTACGGCGATCAAACCTGGCAGGCGGGTATCGCCAGACATCCGGGCATTTGCGCGGCGTGCGGAAAGAACATTCGACGCGGCGATGCGGTGTATATGCCACGCCGCAAGCCGCTGCCCGCCAATGCCGACGCCATGATTCTTGCAGTCGTCGTACAGAACTCGATGTCCCCCCATACCGGTATAGGCTAACGTGCGGCTGCATGGCCAATTGCAGTGCCGTCGACTACACCCGACTTTACGATGTGCAGTAAAGCCGCACCTTCCACGGAAATCCGCAGAAAATACCCCCGTTTTCCGACAGGGGGCCGGTTGACGCGCATCCAGAGCGAAGCATACATACGTCTCTTCGCCTCGCTCGTGGACTCGGCGCCAGCCGTTGTCTAGCGCATCGTTCGGTTGATCTGAACAACCGCTAGCGCGCTAGTTACCGATTTCCCTGACAGTAAGTTTATTCGATACCGTACTTGAGTTCGCAGCGCCCCGCGCAACACTTTCTGCGAGTGCGATTTGCGAATCATCAGCCACGGTGCCATTGAGCGTCACGACATTTTTCTTCACCAGAATCGTGACGCCGGAGGAATCAAGTCCCTTTGTTTTCGTTAGCGCCCGACGCACTGTTTTTTCGATCTGGCGATTTTGTGCTCGTACGACTTTCTTGCTCGAAGCAGTCGAAGGCGCGGTAGCAGCTGTATCGCCCACGGTTTGTGCGAAGGCCGGCACCGCAATGAGAGCCGCTGCGGCCGTTGCCAACACGAATTTGAGCACTTGCATGATGTTCCCCAAAAGAGATAAAAATCTGTCGACGTAATTGCTACACACACGCGCGTACAACGGTGGTGTCATTCGTCCAGGAATCGCGTCGCACTCTGAACAAAGCGTTCCGGAAACTGGAAGATTGACCCGTGACCGGAATCAGGAAACACAAGCAGTTCCGCATTGGGCAACGTCTGTTGAAGCGTGAAGGAGTTGACGGTGGGAACCATCAGATCCGTTTTTCCCTGCACAACCAGAACCGGTTGCGAGATTTCCGCCAGCCGCGCATACCGGTTGGCAGTTGGAACAGCGCCCCAGGCGTTGATTGCGTTCGCTTGCGCCTGCATCGCGGCCATGGAAGACGGAGTGTCCTGATCCGCTCGCTCGTGCCGGCGCTTCCAGAACGCCCGCCCGGCGGCCTGGCTTGTCTCGGTGGGATAGAAGAACAGATAGAGGAAATTTTCTTCGACCGGTACTTCTTCGATAGCGTGGGCAGTAACGAGATCCGGGTATCCGACCATCGACTCGCCCCCTTCAGGGCCTGTTCCCGCAAGGATCAGTCGGCGCACGAGATCAGGACGGTCTAGCGTAACTTGCTGCGCCACAAACCCACCCATCGAGAAACCGAGGATGTCGACCTTCTTCAGGCCCAGCGCGTCGACAAACGCAATCACGTGCATGGCCATACCGGCGATCGTATCTGCTGGCTCACCACCGGAACTCGCTACGCCGGCGTTGTTGAACAGGATAACCGGGCGCGTTGCCGCAAGACCGTCTGTGACAGCTGGATCCCAATTGTCGAGTCCTCCTCTGAAATGCTGGAGGAGAATAATGGGCACTTCACTTCCTGATCCAAAAAGCCGGTATGCATACCGTGTTCCGTCGGCTACGACAAACCGGGTCGAAGCTGTTGAGTGCGTCTCTTGCATATTTTTATCCTCATCAAATCGCTTGCTTTTTAAAATCTACGGCGTTCACTCTCACATATCGAAATGAGCGCTTTCGAGAAAAACCATGCCTTCTCCAGGCAACGTTGCTCAACCGTTCAAAGATGTTGTTCAATCAAGTGAAGCTAACGGGTAGACGAACGAACGTCTTACCTTGAGACAGGTCATGGCCTGGGGGCGATCTAATCAGAGACGCGCCAGAGCGTCGATTAGACGATGGTATTAGGCGACACGCAGGTACTTCGCATGTATGCGGGAACGCATACGTCATACGCCTCAGCCGGACAGACAGACAGACAGACACCAAAGTATCAATCGATACCAAGGTCTACTCGTCATTCTGGCGAGCTTGTAGTTTGATTACGAACGTGTACTCCCTATATATCGCAAGCGAACGGATCAAATAAAGCAGCCAGTTGTTTCGGCTAGCCCGAAACATGACGAATCTGCGATCCCATTGCTTTCCACCGAGAACCATCGATGTCCACTCACTACCGCAAGGACCGCATGAACAAGACCATCACCATCGAGACGCGAGACGGAAGTTTCTCGGCCTATGTGGCACAACCCGTTGTGACGTCGGCGCCGGTCATCGTTGTCATCCAGGAGATCTTCGGCGTCAACGCAGACTTGCGCGATACCTGCGACGAACTTGCTCACCAAGGTTATCTAGCCATCAGCCCCGACCTGTTCTGGCGCATGGAACCGGGTGTCGACATGTCGGATCAGTCCGAGGCCGAATGGGAAAAGGGATTTGCGCTGTACACAGCCTTTGACTACGACGCTGGAGTCGAGGATATTGCTACGACAATAGAGGTCGCGCGCACTCTGTCCGGTTCCAACGGGAAGGTTGGATTGATGGGTTTTTGTCTGGGCGGGCTGATGACATTCATCACCACGGCCCGCAAGGGCGCCGATGCATCTGTCGTGTACTACGGCGGGAGCACGGAGAAGCACCTTGACGAAGCAAACGACATCAAGAATCCGTTGATGATTCATCTTGCCGAGGAGGACGAGTACATTCCCCGAGCCGCTCAAACTGCCATTATTGACGCACTCCGCGGCAACCCGTTTGCAAAGGTTTTCACATATCCAGGTTGTAACCATGCCTTCGCGCGTCACCGAGGCTCGCATTACAACGCGCAGGCAGCAAAAGTGGCGAATCTTAGAACCGCGGGCTTTTTTCAGGAACACCTTCGGTAAAACAACCGACGACTACGGCAGTATTTTGGAAGTTCGCTTGAGTCCAGATGCACCTGGGAATATCCACCCGTAGGGCTCGTAGAACAATCGTTGAAAAAGGCCGCCGTCAACTCGCTTCGTACAGTTGCTTGCAAATCCTTTCCCTCACTTCACAATTCGACCGTGCACAACCTACCTATTCAACCGAGTAATACGACCAACTCAACGGTCTATATCGTCGACGACGATGAATCAATCAGAGCGTCGTTGTCCGGTCTGCTTTGCTCGGTCGGTTTGCACGTCCGCGCATTCGAGACGACCCAGGGATTTCTAGAGGCATCAAGGGAGCAAGTTCCCAGTTGCCTGATTCTGGATGTCAGGTTGCCCGGAGAAAGCGGGTTAATGTTCCAACAGCACGCCCTCAAACTAGAAATTGCGATCCCAATTATTTTTATGACTGGCCACGGTGACATCGCTATGACCGTGGCGGCAATGAAAGCAGGAGCGGTGGATTTTTTGGCAAAGCCATTTCGTTGCCAGGATATGCTTGATGCGGTAGCGTCCGCACTCGCTAGGGACGCTGAGCGCCTTGAAAAGCACCAGGCGGAAGTTGAAGTCCGTGAAAACTACAAGACGTTGACTCCTCGTGAGCGCGAGGTTGTAACGTATGTTATCGCCGGTTATCTCAACAAGCAGATCGCCGGGCGAATGAACGTAAGTGAAATTACCGTCAAGATTCATCGCGGGTCCGCAATGAAAAAAATGGCAGTGCGTTGCGTTCCTGACCTTGTTCGTAAAGCCCAAACGCTAGGTGTGCGGCCTGCGACACCTGATTCGAATTTTTCGCATGGAAACCACACTTCGCCAGCGCGATCACAGCTGACAAATCGGGAGCAACCGTTTTCATTGCCTCGCTTTTCATCCGGCAGCGATCAAACGCTGCCATGACACAATGACCGTATAAAACTCGAGCACCCGAAATCTTTATTTCAAGTGATCCGAGACTGCACCGGATAAAGATCGAGCTCTTTTTATTCTTCCACCTACGTTGTGCCGATTATTCAATTCAATCATCTCACGTGAATTTATAAGGATTCGAAAATGTTAAGACGCTACATCTATTCAGCGATTTTTGGCTCAATACTCTCCTCTTTCGGACCCTGGGGATTGGCCTCTGCTGCTGACGTCAAGAACGTCGTCATCGTTCACGGTGCTTTGATTGATGGATCAGGATGGCGAGCAGTTTCCGATGGGCTAACAAAGAAAGGGTACAACGTGACGATTGTGCAGGAGCCGCTCACATCGTTGCCTGATGATGTCGCAGCGACTAAACGTGTACTCGATCTTCAGGACGGTCCCACCGTTCTAGTAGGCCATAGTTATGGTGGCGTTGTGATCAGCGAAGCCGGTCACGCCGGGAATGTGGCCGCGCTCGTGTACGTCAGTGGATTTGAACCCGAGAAAGGGGAAAGCGTGGCGAAGTTGCAAGCGAGCAACCCCGTCCCCGATGCAAAGAGCACCATCAAGGCAACCGCCGATGGCTATCTGTATTTGGAGCCGTCGGACCTGCCTCGGTTCATCGCGACGGATATCCCAAAGCGTGATGCCGAATTTATCGGACGCGCACAAGTGTTCACCTCCTCCAAGGTTTTTGCCGCCGAAGCTGGGGAGCCGGCATGGAAAACCAAACCGAGCTGGGCCGTTATCGCGACAAAGGATCGAGCGATCAACCCCGATCTTGAACGGAGTATGGCCAAGCGTGCAGGGAGTAAAGCCGTCGAATTGGACGCGAGTCACTTTGTTTTCATGTCGAAACCTAATGACGTTGTCGATGTCATCGTCGACGCCGCGAAAGGAGCATCTCGCTAGCCATTCCTGAGTTACAAGTCGACCAGCAGAGCTAACCGATTGCCAAGAAGCGAATAGACAATCAATAGGTCGGCCCGGTTTCCGGGCCTGTCAATGCTAAGCGGCGGGCGCGTCGAGGCGCGCCATGCACTTCCGATTAGCTGCGTCGCCGCGTAACACTGCCAGAGACAAGCTACTGGCGATCTTCGACGATCGGGATTAGTGATGAGCACGGGCCATTCGCATGGCCCGTATCCAGCCTTCTGATAAACAGATCAGACCGCCGGGCTCGGCGTCGCAATGCTCGCGCGCGACGACTCAAGGGCCGCAGCCACACCTTGCCCATAGGCCGGATCAGCCTTTGTACAGTGCTCAATGTGCAACTTTCGGATCGGATCGGATACACCATCGAGGGCACGTGCAGTGTTATCGAACAGAGCTTGTTTCTGCACATCCGACATGAGCCGGAACAGCGCGCCGGGCTGCGAGAAGTAATCTTCGTCAACGCGATGATTCCAGTGATCCGCAGCGCCTTCCAGTGATAGTGCCGGCTCGCTGAAATCCGGCTGATCTAGCCATTCTCCAAGCGTGTTTGGATTATAGGGCGTCGTGCGGCCGGCATTGTCATCGACGCGCATCGACCCGTCGCGATGATAGCTGTGCACAGGGCATTTCGGTGCATTCACAGGAATCAGGCTGTGGTTCACGCCAAGCCGGTAACGCTGCGCGTCGCCGTACGAGAACAGCCGGCCTTGCAGCATCTTGTCCGGCGAAAAGCCGATACCTGGGGGCACATTCGCCGGATTGAACGCGGCCTGCTCCACGGCCGCGAAATGATTTTCCGCATTGCGATTCAACTCCATCATACCGACCTCGACAAGTGGATAGTCCTTCTTTGACCAAACCTTGGTCAGATCGAATGGATTGCTCGGATGGGTTGCCGCCTCCTTTTCCGGCATCACTTGCACGAACAATTTCCACTGAGGAAAGTCTTTGCGCTCAATCGCTTCATACACGTCGCGATGCGAACTCTCGCGATCGATACCCACGAGGGCCATCGCTTCCGCATCCGTCAGGTTCTGAATGCCTTGTTGCGTCACCAGATGGAACTTGACCCAGAAGCGCTCGCTGGCCGCGCTGATGAAGCTGAACGTATGACTGCCGAATCCGTGCATGTGACGGAAGCCTTTGGGAATTCCGCGTTCGCTCATTACGATCGTGATCTGATGCAATGCTTCGGGAAGTTGGGTCCAAAAGTCCCAGTTGCTTTCGGCACTGCGCAAGCCGCTGCGCGGGTCGCGTTTGATCGCGTGGTTCAAGTCAGGAAATTTCAGCGGATCCCGTAGGAAGAACACAGGTGTGTTGTTGCCGATCAGATCCCAGTTGCCCTCTTCCGTATAAAACTTGACAGCAAAGCCGCGGATATCCCGTTCCGCATCTGCGGCGCCACGTTCACCCGCAACCGTCGAAAAGCGGGCAAACAGATCCGTCTTTTTGCCGACTTCCGAAAAGATCTTGGCTCGCGTGTACTTCGTGATGTCGTGTGTGACTGTGAAGGTGCCAAAAGCGCCCGAGCCCTTAGCGTGCATTCGCCGCTCCGGGATCACTTCACGATCGAAGTGCGCGAGCTTCTCGAGGAACCATACGTCCTGCAGCAACGCGGGACCGCGCGGCCCAGCGGTCTGAATATTTTGGTTATCTACAACAGGTGCACCAAAAGCAGTCGTCAACTTTTTCACGAGTAGTCCTTGAACAGAGGTGGAGAAATTTATTAACCAATAAGTTAAAAAGACGTTGAGTCGCGGGGCTTATCGGCCGGGTATAAGCGTGGTGCCCGCGGCTTCAGGATGCAGACACACCAAAGCTGGTTATGGTATTCCGCGCCGGCGAACAAAACGCAGCACGAATGTCGTACATAGACCCGTTTCGCCCCGACGATCGTATCGCCATTCGTGGTACCTGACAGCAATACACAGGTGTTAGCTGGCGCGACTTGCTTCAACTTACCAAAAGACGATAAGTCGCTAATGTTTGCACTGCGTTTCGCCATGTAAAAAGGCGGCGTTGCTGGCGCGCGGCGGCGATGCGTATCAGGGATGTAGCCGCGGTTGCCCTGTGGGGAGCTTCATCAAGGCAAGCGCCTGTTTGACCGCGATAGAGGGCGTGCCGGTTCGCTGTGTCATCGAGCGACCGGATCGGGCGCCCGTCTACATTGACGTCGGCGTGGCCGCACTGAGGCGCGTTCTGCTGCGCTCGCGCATCAACATCTACGATCTGACGACCGTCGAACTACTGAGCTGCCTGCGGAACGTTCATGACGTCTTCGGTCATGGGAGGTGGGACCGCTTGTTATCGATCGGTGGCCAGTTCGGGCTTCCGACTGATCAACTCAGTTCCGCCGCCTAAGCGATTGCATTAATCGCGTAGTG
>Ga0302226_10000424_pt1 | contig 36055 bp, 30 predicted proteins | sample II_Palsa_E3_3_FD_193524 | JGI IMG/M metagenome (GOLD analysis project Ga0302226, IMG submission 193524) | Peat permafrost microbial communities from Stordalen Mire near Abisko, Sweden - II_Palsa_E3_3 | ecosystem: Environmental > Terrestrial > Soil > Palsa > Peat permafrost | place: Sweden...
AAGGCTTCCGTCTGCGCGGACTGTCTTCTTCGCGCATCGACAGCTTCTCCGACATCGTCTTCGGCTTCGCTCTCACCCTCATCGTCGTCTCCTCCGCTGTTCCCCACACCTTTGACCAGCTCCGCACCGTCCTTCTTGGCTTCTATGCCTTCGCCATCTGCTTTTGTCTGTTCATCTTCATCTGGCTCGCACACTTCAACTTCTTTCGCCGCTACGGTCTCCACGACGCGACCACCATGTGGCTCAACTTTGCCCTGCTCTTCACCGTTCTCGCCTACATCTATCCGCTCAAGTTCCTCTTTAGCTTCGCGGCTCACGATACCGCCCCGGGCGTCTTCTCCAGCTTGTACCAACAGCGCGATCTCGTGGTAATCTACGGCGCTGGCTTTGCCGCCTTACAGCTCTGCTATGCCGCTCTCTACGGCAACGCGTGGCTCAAACGCAAGCCTCTCCACCTCAGTCCGCTGGAAATCACTCTCACCCTCGCTGACTTCTGGAACTACATCGGCACCGCCTCGGTCGGCCTCCTCTGCTGTCTCCTTGCCTTCCTCCTTCCCCTTCCCCACGCCAGCCGAGCCTTCTACGGCTTCTTTCTCCTAATCGTCTGGGGACGAACGCATTCCATCGTCTCCGCTCGCTTCGCCCGCGCCGCCCGCGCACGAACCGCTCCCCAGGATCTCGAACCCCTTCCCCCCAAAGCGAATCCCGCGTAGATTGCTGCCAATCCGGCCGCAATCTTCCCCCAATCCGGCCGCAATCTTTCCCGAATCCGGCTCGACCTTCTGTACTGCGATAGACTGAAGGTCCATGGCTAATGAAAAACTGCAAATAATCCCGCTCGGCGGACTCGGCGAGTTCGGCATGAACTGCCTCGCACTCCACTACGGTGACGACATCATCGTGATCGACGCCGGCCTCATGTTCCCAGAAGAAGAGCTCCTCGGCGTCGACATCGTCGTCCCCGACATCAGCTACCTCATCGAGAACCGAGCGAAAGTCCGCGGGATTATTCTTACGCACGGGCATGAGGATCACATCGGCGGCCTCCCGTGGATCCTCTCCGACCTCAACGTCCCTGTCTATGGAACAGAATTTACTCTGGCCTATGTAGAGGGCAAGCTCGAAGAGCATCGCCTCCTCGACGACGCCGAGCTCATCGAGATCCTCCCTGGCCGCCGCTTCAACCTCGGCGTCTTCTCGGTCCTCCCCATCCGCGTCACCCACTCGCTGGTCGACTGCGTCTCCTTCGCCATCCACACGCCCGTCGGCATCGTCGTCCACACCGGCGACTTCAAGATCGATCTCTCCTCCCCCGACGGCCACCCCTTCGATCTCCAGGCCTTCGCCGACCTCGGCAAGCAGAACGTCCTCTGCCTCCTGCAGGACTCCACCAATGTCGATCGCCCCGGCTTCACCCCCGGCGAAAAGGCCGTCATCCCCCGCCTTGATGACATCTTCGGAGCCGCCAAGCGCCGCATCTTCTTCTCGTGCTTCTCCTCCTCCATCCATCGCATCCGGATCGCCATGGACCTCGCCCACAAGCACGGCCGCAAGGTCGCGCTCATCGGCCGCTCCATCGACAACTCCACCGAAATCGCGCAGGACCTCGGGTACATCGATCCGCCCCAGGGCCTCATCATCCATCCCAACCAGATCAAGGACACGCCAGCCAACAAGCTCTGCATCCTGATCTCCGGCACCCAGGGCGAGCCCATGTCCGCGCTCTCCCGCGCCGCCGTCGACAACCACCGCTTCGCCAAGATCGAGCCCGGCGACACCGTCCTGCTTAGCTCACGCGTCATCCCCGGCAACGAGAAGGCCATCTACCGCGTCATCGACCACCTCGAGCGGCGCGACGCCCGCGTCATCCACGACGACGGGACGCATGGGCTAATTCACGTCTCCGGCCACGGCTCGCAGGAAGAGCTCCGCATGATGATCAACCTCGTGCGCCCCAAGTTCTTCATCCCCGTCCATGGCGACTACCGGCACCTCAAGCGCCACGCCGAGCTAGCCGCCGCCACCGGAGTCCCAGAGAAGGTCATCCTGCTCGAAGACGGCGATGTGCTCACCCTCGACCGCGAGCACGCCGAGAAGACCGGCAAAGTCACCACCGGCCGCGTCTGCATCGACAACAACTCCACCGCCGACGTCGTCGAAGACACCGTGATCAGGGACCGAAAGCACCTCGGCGAAGATGGAGTCTTTCTCCCCATCATCGCCATCAACAAGCGCACCGGCCAGGTCGAAGGCGTCCCCGAAATCACCACCCGTGGCTTCGCCGCCGACGACCCCGAACTCCTCCGCAACGCCCGCGACATCGTAGCCCGCACTCTCGAGCAATCCAGCGAAGAAGAGCGTCGCGACTACGGCGTCATGAAGGACAAGATCCGCGGCGACCTCAAGCGTTTCCTCCAAAAGAACGCCAACCGCCGCCCGCTCATCATGCCCATCATCCTCGAGCTCTAGCGGCCACGCCCTCTCCCCCTTCTGCAGGTGGCCCTCGGAAGGGTTGTGCTGGACTCTTGAGACAAATCCCTGCTCCATGGGGCATACTTTGCAGATGGTTAGACCTTGTTTTCTCGTGATCGATCGTGAGCATGCCGGAGCCATTTCGACTCGAAAGTTAGTCATCGAGACGGCGAAATTCAACGTACTCACTTCCTATTCTTCAGCCGAGGCGATTGCCACGCTCCAGAAATTCCCGCTCGTCGACGGGATTGTCTTAGATGCGGGGATGGACGACATGCCCTGCTCAGATCTTGTTCGTGAATTACGCCGGATACGGCCCAATTTACCCATCATTGCGATTTGCCCGCCGGGCTCGACCAATTGCGAAGGCGTGACCCAGCAGCTCGAGTCCTTTGATCCGAAGCGTTTACTCGCGATCTTGCAGAAAATCGTGCCGGATGCAGCGAGCGCCATCGAACAGCGCGAAGAAGATCTGGCTCGTCGAGACGAGTAAACACCCTTCGCATATCTGCTTGCGTGAATTGCTAGACAATCAACCAACTCCCGACTTCGGACATAAATATTCAATTCCAACGGTCAACAAGATTCGGAGGACAAATGTCATCAAATTGAATGAAATTATGTTCAATTGGCCCCTTCCGGTCATACCATTTGAAGACTGCTCCTGTTGCGTCTTGCACTTGGCGCCTACATAGGCGTCAAGGATGGCGAATTGATGGAGCGCCATGAGAACCCTCCATGCCCGAGCTGAAGCAAAGCCTCACCGAGGGAGAATCCGTCGCCGGCAACTACCGCATACTCGGTGTTGCGGGATCCGGGGGTATGGGTGTGGTGTATCGCGCCGTCGATCTGCGTCTGGACAGAGTCGTCGCCCTTAAGTTCCTCCCTCCGGAGTTCAATTCCAGCCCTTCCGACAAAGAGCGCTTTCTGCGCGAAGCCCGAACAGCGTCCTCGCTCGACCATCCCAACATCGGCGTCATTCATGGAGTGGAGGAGACCCGCGACGGGCGCACGTTTATCATCATGGCGTTCTACGAAGGGGCTTCGCTGGCGGAGTATATTCGTCGCGGACCACTTCCCGAGCATCAGGCTATCGACATCGCAGAGCAGATGGCACACGGGCTGGCGGAGGCCCACGCACACGGCATCGTTCACCGCGATATCAAGCCGTCGAACGTGATGCTGACGGCCTCTGGCCTGATCAAGATTGTGGACTTTGGCCTGGCGCACGTGGTCAGTGCACAGACGGCATCGATGGCGGGGATCTCAGGGACGGTGTCGTATATGTCGCCTGAACAGGCGCTGGGCCACCCGGTCGACCAGCGCTGCGATATCTGGGCACTCGGCGTTGTATTGGCGGAGATGCTGACCGGCGTCAATCCATTTCATCGCGAGACGGTCCCTTCCGTCCTCTTCGCTGTACTCAACGAGGCACCGCAGAGCATCAGCTCGGTTGATCCAGCGCTGCAGCCTGTAATCTATCGCGCGCTTACCAAGGACGCCGCCCGACGCTATGGTTCATGTGCCGAGTTTCTTTGGGATCTCGAGGATGCCAGCACCAAGCTGTCGCCTGGTCTAGAGGCCGCTACGGTCACCGACAAGCTGACACCGCCCTCCCGAAGCAGCCGGGAGACCGCGCTGACGCGCCGCGCACGCGAAGGCGCTTCGAGTTCCGTGTGGAAGCCGACCGCATCCGGGTTCAAACCTCTGTTGGTTGTGGCAGGTGTCTTATTGTTGCTGGTGGTGCTCGGCGTGGTGACGTGGCTGGTTCCACCGCTGCACCGCAGAGTTGCAACGCTCATCGCCGGCGCGCCCAAGCAAAAGCATATCGCGGTTCTTCCCTTCGATAGCATCGGGAGTAATCCTGAAAATGCCGCGCTCACCGACGGCCTCATGGATTCACTCGCGGGACGATTGTCCAATCTAGATGTCGGCAACCAGTCGCTGTGGGTGGTACCCAACAGTGAGGTGCGCCGCCGTAAGATTAGCAACCCATCCGAAGCGCTGAAAGAACTGGGCGCAAATCTTGTGGTAAAAGGCTCGGTGGAGCGGGACGGCAGCGACACTCACCTCTCTGTCGATCTGATTGACACCAAGACTATGCGGCAGGTCGGCTCGGCGGAGGTAGAAGACAAGGCGGGCGACCTGTCCGCGCTCGAAGACGAGGCTGTCTCCCGGCTGGCGAAACTCATGGATGTCTCCGTGACCGCCGGCACGCCGCGCAGCGGAGGTGGCCGCTCGAACCCAGCCGCCTATGAGGATTACCTGACGGCGCTTGGCTACATGCAGCGTTACGATAAGCCGGGAAACCTTGAGCTCGCGATTGCCGCGCTCAACAATTCCATCAAGACAGATCCGCAGTTCGCCCTCGGCTACGCCCAGCTCGGTGAGGCCTACCGGCTCAGGTATACGGTCGATCAAAATCCAGCATGGCTCACCGAGGCCGAAGATAACTGCCGCAAGTCGATCCAGCTCGATAACCACATCCCGGAAACCTACGTAACGCTGGGTCGGATTCATGATTCAACTGGCAAGCTCGACCTCGCGCTGGCAGAGTTTCAGCAGGCGTTATCTCTCAATCCCCGAGATGCGTCCGCGGTCACCGGACTTGCCCATGCCTACGAACATGCCGGCCGCAACGCAGATGCAGAAGCCGCTTTTCAGAAGGCCGCCGTTATGCGGCCTGATGACTGGAAGGGATACGAAACCCTGGCAAAGTATTTGCAGCGCCAGCACAAATATTCCGATGCCATCGCGCAATACCAACATGCCCTCCAACTCACGCCGGACAATGCCCAGGTACTCGCGAATCTCGGCGGAGCGTATGTCGATTCGGGCGACGCCAGGAATCTACCGCTGGCTGAATCAGCGTTGAAACAATCGATCGCATTAAGTCCCAGCTCAGGCGCTTACGCCAATCTTGGATTTCTGCTGTATCAGCAGCATCGGTATCACGAGTCAGCCGAGGCGACCCAGCAGGCTCTAACCCTCAATTCCGCCGATTACCTTGTTTGGGACAACCTTCGGGATGCATTCGAGTGGCTTAATGATGAACCCGGAGCGCAGGGGGCGGCTGCGAGCGAGAAGCACCGGATCCTCGAAGCGCTGAAGCTAAATCCTCAGGATGCGAACGCCCACTCCGTTTACGCCAATCTCTGCGCAAGATTCGGACCGCGTGATCAGGCTGAACCTCATATCCAGACTGCGCTGGCGCTGACTCCGGACGATCCAAATAATCTCGAAGCGGTGGCGACGACGTATGAGGATTTAGGCAATCGAAAGCTTGCGGTGAAGTTCATGAACAAAGCATTCGCCAAAGGCTACCCCTGGCAGGAGGCCCTCAACGACCCTGAAGCGCAGTCACTGCTTAAAGACCCAGGTCTTCGTCGACCTAGAAAATAGCAAGGGTGCTAACCCAATTGAATCCATTCAGAGCTAAAAATAGCTATCGACTCTATCTCTTTCTGAATGAAAGGGGCTATAACAGAGGGCGTAAAAGAAGTAGCAGGAGATACGTCATCCAATTGAATCAATAAGAAGGAGACAGAATGGCCACTCTTACGATCAATAGCGACTGTAGCGCCACGCCGAATTCTTTGACCATACCAGCGTCTGACGGGTGTCTGACGATTAAGGTTCCTTCGGAAGGTTGTCTGATATGTGTGGAAGCTGCAAGCGGCAGGAAGAAATTCGCAGCTAAACTGAAGCATGAAGTCTTCATCGATTTGACAGGATTTCCCTCTAAAACCACTTGGAAGTATCATGTCTATTCTTACGAAACTAAAAAGTGCCCGAAGGAGGAAATTCTAACTGGCGCGCATTCCATTCAAATCGGTGACTGACAGGAACGGCGGACTGCACCTGGAGCGACTCATCCTCCAGGTGCAACAGACCGCTTCTATTAATTGCCAATTTGAATGCTATGTGCGTCGTTAGGAGTGACACCGGAGAACAGGGAGCTCAGCGCCACCACAATTGCGAATGTGATGTCCATTAGAAATCCTCCTTTCTGGGAATTAGAAACTTGACAGGGCTATACGCCAACTTCGCATTTTGGTGTCAAAACCCGCAGATTGCAGAGACGGAGGGCGCAATGGACAGGATGGAGTCCCCAGAGATGCGATCGCTCTCGATGCAGCTCATCGATGGTACGAGCCGCCGAACTATACCGATCGAACGGTTCCCGTTTGTGATTGGGCGCTCGACCGAATGCGACCTGATGTTGCCCCAGACCTATATCTCGCGCAGCCACGCGAGGATCACGCGGGAGGGCGAAGAGTTTGTCCTCGAAGACACCAAGAGCAGCCATGGAACTTTTGTAAACGGGGAGCGAATCCGCAAGAGCACGCTGCTACCTCGAGACTCCATTCGGTTCGGATCGCTCGAAGGACCGGAACTGCGATTTGAGACTGAAGCCAGGGAAGGCTCGACGAACCTGACCATCCTGGAACAGATGCAGGGGATCCGTGCGCAGCCGTCGGACCTGGAAAAACTGCGCTGGTTTCTGCAGGCCGCTCGGGACCTCAACAGCGCGGGCGGGGTGGACCGCGTTCTGGCATCGTTGCTGGAGTCGACCTTAGCGTTGGCCAAAGTAGAGCGCGGGTATGTCTTTCTGGCAAACCCCGAAGGAGTGCTGGAGCTCGCGCTCGGTATGGACGCGGGCAAACACGTCCTGACGGAGACGCCTGCGGTGTCACAGACCGTGATGCGCCAGGCGATCGAAGGTGCGGATCAGTTCCTGGTTACGGACACGTTGTCGGCGGAGAGCGCTGTTCCGGAAAGCATTCTTGCACAAAACATCCACCAGATCATCTGCATTCCTCTTCGCCGGCTGAGAGAAGCTGGGCGGCGTTCCCGCGAAGAAGATCATGCGAGGCGAGTATTCGGCGTGCTATATCTCGAGAGCCGCCTCCGCCCGGAGCGCGACTCCGATGTGGACCACGACCTCATGAGAACGATTGCCCGGGAGGCTGCAGCTCTCGTGGACAACGCGCAGCTCGCCGCAATTGAAGATCAGGCGCGGCAACATAAAGAGGAGTTGCAGATTGCAGCGGCCATCCAACAGGGATTGATGGCCATGCACATACCCTCCTTTCCGTTCGCGAACGTGCAGGCGAAAAGTGTGGCATGCAGCGCTGTAGGTGGCGACTTCTTCGATGTGATTCCCGGCGAGGACATGCTCAATGTCGCGCTGGTGGATGTCTCCGGCAAGGGAATTTCGGCTGCTATTCTGGCCGCAACCCTGCAGGGAATGCTGTACGTTCAACTGCAGGCGCAGCAGCCGCTCGAGATGATCGCGTCGGCGACCAATCGATATTTATGCCAGAAGAATATTGGGAAGTACGCGACGATGCTCTTGCTGCGGCTGCATGAGGACGGCACACTCGAGTATATGAACTGTGGCCATATACAACCTCGAGTGTGTTCAGACGCGACGATTTCACGGCTCGAGACTGCGAATTTTCCTGTAGGCCTGATCGATGGCGCCGAGTATACGACCGGCATTACGAAGCTTCGTGCCGGCTCGCGCGTGGTTCTGGTGAGCGACGGGTTTACAGAGGCGGAAGACCCGCAAGGAGAATTCTTTGGGGAAGAAAGGCTGGATTCGGCTGCGCTCTGCATGGAAATGGAGCGAATGCTCGAGAGCATGACCGAGTTTTGTGCCGGGCAGCCACCGGGCGATGATTGCACGATCGTCCAGATGACCTACAGCGGACCTGTCGATGGAGATGCGACAATCCAAGGTTTGGAGCAGGGCCAAAGCAATCAGAGCTCTTAGTGCACTGCTGGGGTCATCGCCTTCAAATACAGCTCCTGCAACGACTGCATCTTCGGCTGGAAGTCGCCCATGTGGCTGTGCACAATCTGCATCACGCCGGCCGACAACTCGGGCGTCTTGGTCAGCATGGCCTGTCCCGCAGGCGATTTATAAAATGCCAGGATTCCATCCAACTCCGGCTCGGTGTACATGTCTGCGTAAAGCTTCAGATAGGCAGGCTCCAACACGGGCCAACTGAAACTTTGGTCAACCACCTTCATCGAGTTGTCGACGAACTCCTGTTGGATCTTCTTCTTCTCCGGCGTCATCTGCTCGGTTCCCGGAGCATTCTTCGCCGTCAACTGCACCTGTTGCTCCATCGAGCCGCGCATCCGGTCCAGACTGTGATCAACATGCATCACTGCGAACAATTCCTTTACCTTCGCTTGCTTGGACGCCTCGTCCGCCCGCGCCCCCACCGGCACCACGACCATCACCACAGCCAACATCACTATCCAACGCTTCATCTACAGTTCCTCGCTCTCAACCTGCTCCAGAATCTTCTCTGAATCCAATGGCTTCCTTGCAAAGTAATACAGACTGAACGCGAGCGCTGCGAAGCAGATCACACTGATCCAATCTTTATGCAGCGGATTGGTCGACGAGAAACTCGGAATCACCTTATCGGTCGCTGCCTCATAAAGTTTCACGCAAACACCCAGCAATCCCATAATGCCGCCAGCAGCAATCAGCCCCGAAGCATACAAACTCCCCGAAGAGATTTCGCTCTCCGCATCCGTCTTTGGCCCATCACCGCTCTTCGCCAGTGCGCTATCCACCATCCACCGAACGACACCTCCAACAAAAATTGCCAGCGTCGTCCCAATCGACAAGTACGCTCCCACCGCAAACGTCAGCGACCGAACCCCCAGCAGCTCAATCCCAATCACCAGCGCAACCCCGAGCAGCACCAGGCTCCAAGGCAGCTTTCGGCTCAGGATGCCATTGATGACCGTAGCCATCAAACGTCCCTGCGGCGCAGCAGCCTTCTCGCTGCCAATCCCCTGAATCCACTGCACCTCGATCTTCCCGGTTGCAGGGTCATAGAGATACTTCCCATCCTGCAACGTAGCCGACCCAATCGAGTTCAGCACCACGTACTTCGTCGCATCCGACAGCTCCTCATGCGGAGCCGAGCCCGAACTCCCCGCGGGCGGCCGCAGTGTCACCGTCACATGATCGTGCTTGAAGTTCCCCTGGTTGGTCACGCCATCCGGCAGAGCCGCCAACGAGATCGCCCGAGCCGTGGGTAGTTGCTGGAAGCTCTCCAACCCTTTGTTCATCGCGTTCAGCGTTGCCCCAATCGAGAACACCGACACAATCACCCCAACCATTACCGCCACCTGTTGCTTCCAAGGCGTCGCCCCAATCAGGAACCCGGTCTTCAGATCCTGGCTCGTATCGCCCGCATTGGATGCGGCAATGCACACCATTCCACCGATGGTGATTGCCAGTGCCCCAAACGCCGGAGCCGTCCATCCCTTCACCAGAAAGATCGCGGCAACTGCCATCAACGTAGCAATCGTCATCCCACTGACTGGGCTAGCACTCGACCCCACAATGCCCACGATCCGCGCCGACACAGTAACGAACAGGAACCCGAACACCACCACCAGCAAGCTCGCCGACAGGTTTGCCAACCAACCAACCTGCGCCCCAGGAACCGGCTTGAACTGCAGGAACAGGAACATCAACAGGATAAGCACGAGGCTGCCTGCAATCACGACGCTCATCGGGATGTCGTTCTCGGTCCGCAGCGGCTTGTCCGCTGCAGCACCCTTGCCGAACCCCATCTTGGCGAACCCCGAGGTAAGCGCACTCACAATCGTCGGCGCCGTCCGCAGCAGGGTAATTAACCCGCTAGCCGCAACCGCGCCAGCTCCCATCGGCCGCACATACGTCGACCAAAGCTCACTGGGACTCATCTGCGCAATCGGCACCACGCCCGGATACAACGGCCCCGGGAGGTGCTTGCCGAAGAACACAATCGCCGGCATCAGTACCAGCCAGCTGAACACCCCGCCTGCCAGCATAATCGCCGACACCCGCAACCCGATGATGTACCCCACCCCCAGGTACTCCGGCGTAACATCCGCCCGAATCGCAGCGCCCTTGAGAATCTGCTGACCGTTAGGGTCGAAGTTCGGTGACCAGTTCGGCGTAGCCGGAAACAGGCTGAGGAGATTTTCATTTTGGAAGAGCGTGTACAACCCGCCAAGCCCGAGCCCCAGGAACACACGGCTCGCAAACGACCCACCTCGTTCGCCGGCCTGCAACACATCCGCGCAAGCCGTTCCCTCAGGGTAGGTAAGCGTTCCGTGCTCTTCTACGATTAACTGTCGCCGCAGCGGAATCATGAATAGCACGCCAAGCCAACCGCCGAACAGGGCCAGCGCAAAGATTCGCGAACTCTCAAGATCGAACCCTAAGAAGATCAGCGCAGGCAGCGTGAAGATTACGCCTGAGGCAATGGACTGGCCCGCGTTGCCAGTCGTCTGCACAATATTGTTTTCCAGAATCGAAGCACGCCCGAAAGCCCGAAGGATCGAGATCGACAAGACAGAAATTGGAATGCTCGCAGCCACTGTCAGGCCGGCGCGCAAACCAACATAAACCGTAACCGCGCCGAAGATTACTCCAAAGATCGAGCCCAAAAGCAGCGCACGTATCGACAGTTCCTTTCGATCCTCATTCGCTGGAACAAAGGGTCGAAAGGTCGTATGTTCAGCCATCAGGCAAGGTCTCCTAAGCAACGCAATAAGGCTATTCGCTTTGCATCGGAGTTTACTCCATAGCTCATCACCCGCGAAATCACGGGTCTTGCCGGAGGATTGTGAGGGAAGACGGTGAAGGCTAGTTAGCCGGCAATCCGCATCGTGCGGCCATGCCTGGTAACGATTGCTAACCGCTCGCTGCCAAGGATCTTCCTTGCCTGACTGCGCGCATGGCTCGCCCATGGCCCAGTGGGATCTAACCTTGTATAGCTGGTCCAATGCCGCAGAGCTTTCCGGGGTTCCTGAATACGCTCATACGCCAGCGCAAGATTATAGTGAGCATCCGCATACTGAGGCACCAGGGCAAGGGCTCGCTGATACGCCTCGATAGCCTCATCCATCCGCTGCTGCTCGTCCAGCACATTCCCCAGATCAAAAAATGCCAAGGCATATTCAGGATCAGCTTCGACCGCTTGCCGGTATCGCTGCTCTGCCTGCACAAAGTCTTTCTCGTTGTAAAAAATTGTCCCGAGATTGATAGCAGCGGCCGCATGTTCGGGCTGGATCTCGAGGATCGTTTGATACACGCTCTTGGCTTCTTCCAGGCGCCCGGGAATATCCTCAAGCCGCACTGCCCGCAGAAACATCTCGTGTAGCTCGGCGTAATTTGGAGATAATTCCTGGCCGTTCTTTCGGACGACCGCCATCCCGTTCGACGGCACTAATTCGAAGTCAAAGGCCATCTGCCTTGTCATGGGATCCACCAGCGCGCCCCATTGCCGGAAAGCAAGTCTTGAGCCGTGCAGAACGGCTACTGATTCCAGCAGCGGATTTACCATGCCTGATACTCGCTGCATCGCATCTACGGACTGGCGGATGCTCTTGACAGAGATCCTTGTAGCCGTCAGATCGCGCAGTTTGCGCAGCTGCACCAATTCATCGAACGAATAATTTTCGGAAGAAGCAATGAGTCCAGCCTTTTCCCACGCAGTGAGTTGGCGGATAGGCAACCTGAGAATGCGCAGAACATCTTCACGGCAGTATCGGCTCACGGCGCTCATCTCTTAGTACTTGGCTTCACAGCAGCCGCGTCATGCGGCATGCCCCTAGGTGCGAGTATGCTTCGCAGCCCTGCATCTATCAAGGGCTTTACGTGTGGATTTCATGAATTCAGTGGATAACACGAACCAAACATGGTTCCGTGGTACCAGAGGAGTAAATCCCACGGTCCCTGTCATTTAGCTTACGGATCGCGCCGTCGCTGATCCGAGTCCGACCGCAAGGAGACCGATGATAAGGCTTGCTCCTACGTAAAGAAGCCCCATCCAATAGGCTCCATTTGTCAATTCTGACCACGTCTCCCACTCAAAGCTGGAAAACGTTGAGTATGCACCCAGAAATCCGATAGCAAACCCATACCGCCAGGCCGGATTCATATCGGTATGGCGTGTGAGGTACTCGAGGATGAAGCCAATCATGAAGCATGCGCTGATATTGATGGAGAAGGTGCCGACCGGAAATCTCGACCTGAAATGCTCAGCCGCAAAGACGCCAACCAGATATCGGGCCAAGGCTCCCAGCGCTCCTCCCGTCGCAATCAATAAATATCGCCTCAAGCTGGAGCTCCTTTGTGTGTCTCTAAAACAATACCCGAATTCAGTTGGCTACAAGCGATACGCGCGTTTCCTGCGCGCGACACAGGCTTAATCGTTCGTCAAACAAACTAAGGTAGTCACTGGAAGGCCCTTGGCGCCCCCGAACTGGTCGATACTGTCCGGCTGATCGAGGCTGTTACGAAATTCTTTTAGTGAACAGTCGAGCAAAGGTTGATGATCTGCATCATAGAACTCACGGTCCTTTGATCGTAAATTATGGCGCCGTTCTATAAGGCGTATAGGAGCGCCTTCGTTAGCTTGGCTGCCCCAAGCACATTCAGGTTGCTCCCCTGATAGCGGTGTTATCGGCAACTTGGGCTCGAACTTGCCGAAAACTCAACTTTGTAGGAATCATCTTGCGACGCTCTTTTTGACAAGGCAAAATCGTAGTTCTATGCGCTCGAATTCCGTGATTCCCCTGATGATGTTGTTGACGTGCGGGCTTCATTGCCTCGGACAAAGTCCAGACCGAAGAAGTTTGGGCTGCCATTGCAGACCCCTAAGGCTATCGGGAGAAGCGGGAGCAAATGGTTTATATCATCCTTCTTAATTGGAATGGCTGGAGAGATACGATCGAGTGTCTCGAGTCAGTATTTCGGCTGAGCAATGCGGCATTTCGAGTGATCGTCTGCGACAATGCCTCGGAAGATAATTCGCTCGACCGGATTGCAGATTGGGCTAGCGGCAGTCTTCCAGCTGAATGCTCTAACCCTGAGTTGCAGCACCTCAGCTCACCACCTTATCCAAAACCAATTCCATTTCTCAGAATCGAAGCCGGAGAGCAGATTGGATTGGGGATTCGAAGCGAACACTTGTTTCTGGTGGCGACTGGTGCAAACCTGGGCTTTGCCGGTGGCAACAATGTAGGACTTCGCCTGGCACTTCGTGCCGGGGATCTCCAATACGCGTGGTTGCTCAACAACGATACTGTCGTTCGGCCGGATGCGTTGAGTTCCATGATCAAGCGGATGGAAGAGCGTCCTGACGCGGGTATATGTGGTTCAACGTTACTTTTTTACCGTGATCCAGTCACGGTCCAATGCTTGGGAGGCTCTGTTTACAATCGTTGGCTCGCTCGCACTCTATATATCGGCTCATCTGGAGACGCTCGCCATTTGCCACCTGCGTCCTTAGTAGAAGCCAAGATGAAATACGTCCTCGGGGCATCCGTGTTGGTTCGCAAGGAGTTTCTGGAAGTCGTTGGTCTGATGAATGAAGAATACTTCCTCTACTTCGAGGAAATTGATTGGGTAACCAGAGCAGCAGGGCGCTTCGGGCTCGCTTACAGCCCCGAAAGCGTCGTCTATCACAAGGAAGGGTCTACGATAGGGCCAAAGCGTCCGGTCGAGAAATATAGCGCTGTATCTGTGTTTCATTTCATCAGGGGGCGCGTCCTCTTCACTCGACGTCATCATCCCTTCGCCCTGTTGTCGGTGTGTACCGCCATACTACTTAGCGCGGCGCTGCATGTAGGGGGTCGGTCACGGGCAACCCTCCTCGGCCTGAAGGATGGACTCCGACGATCCAAGGCGGGGTGAGCGAGATTTCGGGTGAATCTCTCTAATCCAGACCGCGAGACCAGCAATGATCCTCCTTCCATCATGTACCGTTCGGGTCCGTGAAGGCTAACCGACTGTGCTTGATAGCGGGGTAAACGATGCTTTACGATTATCGACGCGTAAAGTATGGAGATAATAGTAATAAATTTTGAATCTAAAGTTCTGATAATATAGTTACTAAGGATCTCAATCGGGAACACTTTCCGCTTTTGAATGGGGTGCGGATTGTGCAAATCGGTTTTTTCACTTTTCATTTTGGGATCCTGCTTTTGAAGCGTGCTTACCACTCGGTATCCTTGCTCATGGGAATGCTCGCATTTGCTGTGCTTCTAGGTTGTGGAGCCAACGTGAGTCTCCCGCTTTCGAATGTGGTCCATATCGGAGGCACCGTTCGTGGCGGGCAAGAGACGATCAGTGGATCGCTGATCCAGGTTTATGCCGCAGGAACAACCGGCAACGGCTCCGCAGCCACTCCTTTGATCTCAAAGGAAGTTCGCACGGACAGCTCTGGAAACTTCGACCTCACGGGACTTTATACCTGCCCCAGCTCCGATTCCATCGTCTACATCGTGGCGCAAGGAGGAAATCCGGGGCTGGCCCCTGGAACGAACAACTCCTCGATCGCCTTATTGGCGGCTCTTGGGCCGTGCGGCACCCTGACGAGTGCGACGCCGATATCGATCAACGAAGTGACGACCATTGCTTCGCTCTGGCCCCTGGCCAGTTACGCCAAGAGCTTGGCGCGGATCGGATTTGCAAGCGAGTCTTCGTATGCCGGGGTGGGGATCTACATCAATTCGTTGGCGAATATACCCGTCGGCGTAGCTCCGGGGCCGATGCTGACACCTCCCGATATTGCCCCTACGGCGAAACTTAATACGCTAGCGGGAATCTTCTCGGCATGCGTAGACTCGAGCGGCGGTGATGCTGGAGACGGCACTGCGTGCGGTCGGCTCTTCTCCGAGGCCACCGTTGGTTCCACTGCTCCGCCAAGCGATACGGTCGCCGCGTCCCTCGCGATCGCGCAGAACCCGAGCCAGAACGTTGACGAGATCTATTCCCTGTCGTCGTCGAGTTCTCCCTTCCAGCCAACCCTCGCATCGCCGCCGAGCGACTGGACACTGCCCATCCTTTCCCCACCGGACGCACCCGTCCTATCGCCGGCTAGCGGCAGCTATGCGAGTGGGCAGCAGGTAAACATCGCAGAGATGACTGCGGGCGCGGCGATCCACTACACCACGGACGGCAGTGAGCCCACCAGTTCGAGCGCGTTATACTCCGGACCCTTCACGCTGACGCACTCTCAGACAGTGAATGCGGTTGCCCTTCTTGATGGGCTGAGTAGTCCTGTGGCTGGCGGAACATACGTGATCAGGTCCGCAGCGACCAAGCTGGCTTTTCTGACCCAGCCATCCGACGCAGCCGCGGGCGCGGCCATTGCTCCTGGGATTGCAGTCATCGCCGATGATGCATCCGGGAACCCCGTGGCTATGCCGTCGGTTCCAGTGACCCTGTCCCTCGCTGCAAATTCAGCTGGTGGAACGCTGACGGGAGTGTCGACGGAGATGCCGTCGACATCTAGCGCAGTCTTCACCAACCTTTCCATCACGCGGGCGGGCGCGGGATATCAGTTGATCGCGTCGGCGAAGGGCCTCACATCCGCGGTAAGCAGCAGCTTTACGATCGCGGCTTCTGGAGCGTCCTCCCCAACGGGCGGCACGGGAGAACAGCCGGCAAGCGCGATGGACTTTACGAATACGGTGGGGATCAATGTTCATCTTGGGTTTGGAAACACGCTCTACACCAGTAACTTTCCACTCATCCTCGCGTCTTTGAAAGACCTGCGCATTTCGCATGTGAGGGACGGCCTTGCTGATTGGGGGGCGGGCCCCGCCGCCTATTACACTGCTCACAAAACTCTCGCGACGAATGGTATTTACGCAGATTTCATCACGTCGATCAACCAGCCAGCATCGCTGATCAAAGCGTACCCCGCACGCGTCGGGGATATGGAGGCGGTGGAAGCTCCGAACGAATATGACACGAGCGGAAATGCAAACTGGGCTGCGGATCTCCGCGCATACCTTCCGACGATTCAAAACGCGGTTCATGACGATAATCCCATGCCAGGAATTACGGTGATTGGTCCAAGTCTGGTGAATCAAAAATGGTATTCCGCCAATAATTCTTATGCTCAACTGGGATCGGTCAGCGGGTTCTTTACCCAGGGAAACCTTCATAACTATCCCGGGGGCAGGAATCCCGGCACGCCCGGGTGGACACCCCAGGGGTATGGAAGTGTTGCGTTCGCGATTAAGACTGCCCAGACAGAATGGCCGACTTCGCCTCTTGTTTCCACGGAGGACGGCTACTGGGACAATCCTTCGGCCGAGAGTGATCCGGATGCGGTGATCGCAAAATACATTCCGCGGATGCTGCTAGAGCAATACCTGGATGGAATCAAGCGCACGTATATCTACGAACTGGCTGACGATCAGCTTTCCGGAGGCTCGTATGGCCTTCTTCAGTCCAACGGAACGCAGAAGCCTCAGTACGTGGCTTTGAGATCGTTGATGCAGATGCTTTCAGATCCGGGAGCAGCGTACACCACGACGAGCCTGGTGTACGCGATCTCAAACTCCGCATCCGACGTGCACCACCTGCTGCTACAGAAACGCGACGGAACCTACCTTCTCGCGATCTGGGTGGAAGAGGCTTGCTACGACGTGAACGCGAAGACGCCCCTCACTGTCGCGTCAAGAAACATTAACATCAATTTCGCGAAACCGGTGTCGGTGCAGGGTGTCTACCATTGGCAGGCGAATGGGACAACCGTAAGTGCAGTGAGCGGGCTACAATCCTCGAGCTTGCCGGTTACGGTAAGTGACCAATTGACCATTGTGCAGCTCACAGCGCCTTAAGTCGTGAGGCCATTTCCGTAGCAGAGAGCCCTAAGTCTTTGGGCTTCCAACACTATTGCCAAGCTGAATAGCCATTTTCGGGTCGCATCGTCCTTGTAATACATGCCAAAGGCCCTTGAAATTTCCGCGCAATCTACCCGGCCGGTCTTCGATCTCGGGACCATGGATCGTACCCAGGAAATTGCCAACGAGGCATCGCAACCAAAATTGAACAATGATATGCGGGAGTGAAAACGTCCGCGATTTCCTCCAAAGATAGAAGGGATTGACTATTTGTGAAAATCCAAGCTTGATCCCCGCGACCCGTCCACCCTGCCAACCAAGGTGGACGGCGATCGCCTGTAAGCAAGTTACGGAGCCAAGACTTCGCCCGGCTACCACGCGATGCGAGAAGTCGCTATCTTCGAGCCAAGCGTATAGGGGCAGTTCTTCATCGAAGCGAAGACCGCGAATCTCCTGAGCTCGAAAGACCATATTGCAACCGTACGCATATGCCTTTGGCTCAAACGCTCTTGAGTCCGCCGACGGCTGTGTCTCAGCATTGCGGCACATCGTTGCGGCACTCGCTCGGTCGATAGGGGAGTCGATACCACCATCATGCAAGAGTCTTCCGGAAGCGGCCGTAACCTCGGGATTTGCATCAAATAGCTGGACCATTCGCTCAAAATAGTCTCCGCAAAACTCCATATCATCGTCAACGAAAGCAATCAGATCCATGCCCGGCGCAACTTGATCTAGACACGCATTTCTCTGTACAGGTAATCCCAGCCGGGTCTCGATCAACCTAATTCGTGGCAGGCTCAAAGTTGCAGCCTGGACAGATTGCGGTTGAGGCGTTCCGATAAGGATTTCTTCGATCGGAACTGTCTGCGCAAGGATCGAGAGCACGGTATCGTGCAGCACAGCCGCCCGATTGAGTGTGCATAGGATGACAGTTATTCTGCGATGAGTTCCCACCATGATTGTCGACGATACCTCCATTGAATGCGGAAGCTAAGGTTCCATAGTGCGCAACATGTTTCTATATACCGACTCAAGATCCTGAATGTGCCGGTCGACTGTGTGGGGATTCGCCCAATATCTCTTGTGCGCTGTTTGCCCTAACTGTGCGGCCACGGCGGGATCCTTGAGACACCGAATCTTATCTGCCAGATCTGAGACACTCCCCCCTTTGAACCAGAAACCTGTTTCCCCGTCAGCGATCATCTCACGTCCTGCAGAGGTGTCCGCGACAATACAGGGTACCCCGTTCGCGATCGCTTCGAGAATGACCAATGGCTGCACTTCATACCAGAGGGATGGAAACACGAAAGCGCGCGCACTTCTCAAACGCTCTTGAATTTCGTTGTAGGGGAGCCAACCCGTGATCTCAGCATGAGGATTTGCTGCTAAGACTTCTTCATGGGAACCTCCTTCACCAATAAAGAGCGTCGGAACTTGCATGCTCTCTGCCGCTCGTGCAAAGAGTGCGGGTCCCTTCTCCCCGACCAAGCGGCCGGTATAGACAAAGTTCTGGTTTTCGAAAACCGGTGCTGGCGGGCGCCATGGCATGTCAACAAAGTTAGCTACCCGATAGAGGGTTGCGCCAGACGGTAAGTTGTTCCGCATCACATTTAAACTCAAATCGGATATACCAATGAAGTGTTTGACTCCTCCCGGCATGCCTCCGATATTCTCCTGAACACTCTGACGAGCAACTCGCCAAAGCTTATCCGTATACGTGCGGGAGTCGCAGTTGGTGCAGATACACTTCAGGCTCATCGGCTGAATGTGACATATTGTTTTTTGCGGATGAATGAATAACGTACCTGTCGGACAGGCGAGCAAGTAATCGTGGATGGTTATGACCACCTGGAAGTTTCTTGCGATGGCTGCTTGAACGACACTGGACGAAAGTGCTTTCGCCCAAAGGTGAACGTGGACTACTGTTGTTTGCTTATCCAAACTATTGAATAACTCCGCTGCTACTTTGGCGCTCTTTGTATTCCAAAGGCCTTGAGCGGCGGCACGGAGTCGACTGGGGTTTCCAAGCAGGTCATATTGTTCGGTAGAAATAACCGTGAGGTTGGGAATCTCCGCATATTCGTTTGGAAGCTCGCCCACGGCTGTGAGTAGAAAAACGCGATATCCTCGTTTTGCAAGCTCGGCAACGCTTGTTAGCGCAATTTTATCCGCACCGCCCGTAACATTTGCGTTGTCATTGATTACGACCACAGTTCGAAGCTGCGGCTTCGGTAAAACGGGAAGATCGGTGTCCACTTTTTTCATATTCAGATTTTCGATAACGCTAAGCTTTTCGTGACGCACAATCATTCTGCAGATGCCCCAGGCAATAACTGCAGGCGAGCCAGGAGTTCTTCTGTTCGGCTCGCGAGAATCTTGTCAGAACTTAAATAAGAAGTTTTTCCGGCAGCCTCGATGAGAGCCTCCGAGGCTCGATCGATAAGGTCTTCCTTCACCTGTCGTTCCCATTTGGCTAGCGGCCTTGAGCGGATCGCTCTACTTGGCAGCGTGTAGCAAAATCTGCGGCACCAGGTTGAATAGAATCTCCACCAGCGCGCTTCCTTGGCTCGCCTCGACGATTCGAAGTGTTGAACCGCCTTTTCAGGGGAGGGGTCCGAGATGCTAAACCGCTCTCCGTACCATCCCAGAACCTTGTTCCTGAGGACTTCCGAAGGAGAGCTCGGCGGCAGACTGAGCGGCTTGTAAGGGACCTCAACCGACATGGACCAATCTAGCCACTTCAACGAGTTGATTTGAGGCGAGCTGAACAGCGGAACCCAAGGAACGCGAAGCGAATCTGCCACGATGGCCGCGTGCATCGCGTCTGCGAGAACCAATTTTGCCGAGCGAATTCGTTCCACCACCTTATTACTGTCAGCATGAGGGTCGAGGAATTCAAAGCCGCTTCTGCGACAGACTTCTCTCCACTCTCCAACACGAAGTGATTCGTAGTGCGGCATAAATACGATGCCTTTTCGCTCAGACGCCGGTAATGGAGCAAAGCGTTGAAGCCTGCTGAGCAGCGCCGCTCCGTCAATGACCCCCTTTTCGGGCGCCAGGCCTAGAAGGCGACACGTCAGGGGACCGCGAACGGCTACGACATTCCAACGTGGGCCTCCAAAATCCGCGGGTGGAGGGGCATACCCAGCCCCACTGCTAAAGACAATCCATTTCCTGGCGTCGGGCATAATGCTTCGGCTAATGATTGTTCCTATACCAGCGAACGTGATCTCATCTTGACTAGACCAGCGCCCTGGCAAGAGCTCATCCCACAGCCAACGATTTATATCGTCGCCAAAATTACTAAGCTCTCCCTCTTTGAAATAAAAAAGACGCATTACGCTCCTAAGTGCAGGTTTTTTATCGTGCTCAATGCAGAAGTTACGGGCTTGCACGCTAGGACTCGTGCAAACCCCGTTGACGTCATCCTTATGAAAGGCGTCGCAGACCTGCCCTGAATAGTTGCTTCAATGCGTAAGGCCATGACGGTAGACGAAAAAACTGTTGTAGTGCTTCTACCATTTGCCGATGGCGGAGTAGCGTCACAAAGCTGACATAAGGTATCCAGTTTCGAATCTCTTTACCGCGTTCTCGCAATTTTGTCAGGGCGGCCTTGTCATCGCAGTCTATTGCGAACTGCTCCAGGTCCTCATTGCTCCGAATCAGCTGCTCTGGATACTGTGCCTCCAATCCCCTGCTTTGCGAATCGCTTCGATAGACATACTGATACCACGCATGCGGAGTGACGTGGAGCTTCGCTCCGAGTAGAAGGCAACGCACATAGAAGTGAAAATCCTCCGCATTCCGAAATCTCGGGTCGTACAGCAAGCTATGTGCGCGTAGGAATTCGGTCCTCATCAGCGGCTTCATGAAACCCACGGACCTGAGACCGTTGGCCGGTCGATCCCAAGCGACGAATTCCGCCGCGGTAATTCGACCCGGTTTCGACATGAACTTTTGCGGTAGGGCTGCTTCCCCATCCGAGACGTCTGGTCCGCTTGCCACGCTCAGGTTGTCGGCGAGGAGATCTGATCCAGAAGCCTCTACCAACCGGAGCATCGCTTCCAGGCGCGCGGGAGCAAACGTATCGTCCGCATCCAAGAGGGCGATCCAACTCCCCTTGGCGCGCTCAATCCCAATATTCCTTGCGACGCTCGGCCCTCCATTGATTGCGCACTGAATCACGATGAGGCGGGGGTCGCCATCGGCGGCCAGTCGAGCCGCAGGTACGGTCGAATCCGTTGAAGCATCATCGACGAGAATGACTTCAATCTCACGCAGGGTTTGTCCGAGGGCCGATTGCACCGCGGCCGTAACGTAATCTTCCGCGTTGTGCGCTGGCATTACTACAGATACCTGTACGGTCAAGTGTCCTCCAGAGACCTGTTTTCAAACTGAAATTCGATCCTCAGCTTCCGAAGAACAGTACCGGGGTGCGGTGAGGAAGCACGCCACGATCCTCGACTCTGTGCCGCCGCCTTATACCCCTCGGACGGCTTTTTGGTTATCGCAGCATGATCGATAAAGTCTTCAACGTGCGTGAGCGCTGAGTATTGAAGGCAACCATGCGGCCAGAGAACGTACGGCTTATGCTGCTTACCCTTCATTTTGCGCCAGGCTGCTTATTTGGAAAAAAGGAACAGTCTCTGACTCCTCTGCCAAGGTATACAAGGAAAGTGGCAGGAACGTCCAAATCAACATGCCGGAAAGCGCCACGGTTACGCTTCCCAGGAGAAAGATACTGCAAAGTGCAACTGCCGGTATTGCGGTGAGAAGGTACATTCTGTTCTGGCTATGAAATATTCCGCTCAGAACTGGAAAAAGCAGGGAAAGCAATCCCCCTAGATAAGCGGCGCCTCCTAGCCATCCAAAGGTAACGAATAAATGAACGGGGAAAGAGTCTAGCAAGCTAAAGCTGCCCGAAATGTTAAATATATCCTCGGGCACTCCGAGGCCATGCCCGAAGGGATGGGTTTCTAAGTCGTCCCAGGCTACTTGAAGCCCCTGTAGTCGGCCGTTTGCGCTGTCGTCGTCCTTCGCCTGCGTGAACGTGTTGATGCGATCCGTTATCACGGCAGGTTTTCCTTCGATTCCAACGATAGACGCGGAAACCGCCAAGACAATGAGGAGAAAAAGAGGCTGCACCGTTCGCCTGGGAAGCTTGACCAGAGAGATCAAGAAGCCAATGGCAAGCGCAAGCCAACCGGCTCTCACCTGGGTGGTCAACAAAGCGACCATGATGAGGCCAAAGAGCGGTAGTCGCCACCAGCGCTTCAAATTCAATACATAGAGGGCTCCGGCCGAGAAGACGAATGCAGCGGTGCCCGCCGAGTTTAGATTTCCAAAGGCTCTAAACCCAAACGGTTCGGGAACTCCCATGCTTGGGGCATCCAGATTAGCCAGCCAGGCCATATCCCATGGGAAGGCCACAACGAACTGGAGAATTGTGTACGCTGCAGATAGAACCAGCCACAACGGCAACCAACGTTCAATCGCCGCTAGATAGTCTGCGTTATGTTCACCCTCGAGAATGAGGAAGGAGGCGAATGCGACTGGGGTTAGCCAATTTGCAAAGTCATGCACAACGCTGGTGAGGTGGTAGGCAAATATTCCACTGACCGAGCCAAACGCAATTCCTACCAGACAGAGAAGAAAAGGAAAGCTTCTTTGCAAATCAGCTTTGCAGAATGCTGGAAATCTAATAAGCGGAACAATAAGGGAAGTGGAATATGCCGCAAGGAGCATTGGGTTCGGATCCACCCAACCGGCTCGGTAGTCAACGAGCCGCCGAAGCAAGGGAATAAAAAACCACACGCCCAGGATAAAGCTCATGTAGGCCTGACGATTTCTGTAATAGAGAACCAGAGCGCAAATGGGTAAGAAGACAGGCAGCAGATAACGCAGCAACGCCTCGTGGTGCGTCACGAAGCCTGCGCTGATGAGTACAAACGGCGCCACGATCGATAGGCCGGCCAGAGGGAGCCGCCGGAGCAGTCTTTTGAGAGCGAGCGCTCCTCGCATGGCGGGCGTCATATCAAGTTCAACCGATCCAAGGCAGCTACCTCTCGGTTGCACGCCGTTTTTCTTTCAATCAGCACATGGTAAATGGACTCAAGATTCTCCATCACCCGGTCCCACTTATGGAACTGCTCGACGTAACTACGATTGAAAAGACCCATTGTCTTTCGCAAACCGTCTTCCTCGAGCAGAGTGACTAGCGCCGCAGCTAACTCTTCGACGTTATTGGGAGTCACTTTCAGCGAACCCTCATCAGGAACAAGGTGGCCCAGCCCCCCGGCGCGGGTAACGATCAGCGGCTTTCCGCAGGACATGGCCTCGAGAGCGCTCATGCCATAAGGCTCGCCAAGCGAAGGCAGGCAATAGACACTGCACCTCCGGAGAGTCTGTGGCACATCAGAACGCGGCACATTTCCAGGCACTTCGATCTGCGTGCGAAAAGGCGATTGGCTGACCCGCATCTTAAGTTCCTCGAACTGATAACCCTCGCCGGCGAAGACCAGGTTTGCTTCCGGAAATTGTCCAGCAATTCTTTCAAACGCTTCCAGTAGCACGAACACGCCCTTGCGCCGCTGTATGTTCGCAAGATATAGAATCGTCGTTTTTGACGAGACCAGAGTGTCCGCGGGAGAGAAGAGATCGGTATCAATTCCGAGTTGAAATGGAAAAACTCGATTCGAGGTCTGCAGCGTTGGCGAGAGCATCATCGTGCTCGCCCGAGTGGGGGAAAGTATCCCGTCTGCCGGGAAGAATCGATAGCGCAATGCAAGCCGTCTGAGCGCTTCGATCGATTTGTCCTTCGTCGTCTCCCGGTGCCTAGCCTGCGGCCATACCGGCCAGAAAGGACCCATCAGAAGAGGTGTGCCAGATCGGTAAAAGAAGATGCTAAGGCCACTCACAATGGGATTGAGCTGGTGCACGATATCGATGTGTGTTGCCCTTTTTATTTGCCCGAACAATCGCCGAACTCTAAGTGCATACTCGGCTCGATAAGCGAGTCCTTGTTGGTCTTTCGTATGCTTTGTTGTTGTCACGATTGGATACAGTTTGACATTGTCCGGCATGGGTTCTGTGAGCGCCGACAATGAAACGGCGACATGCAGGCTATGCCCTCGATCCGCCAAACGCCGTATGAGTGAATTCGCGATGAGCCCGTCACCGTGGGGTTGCGAGTCTGTGAGCAGGTGCGACGGATGTGACACGAAGATGCTCAGCGGACGCTTGTTCATATCCTTATTCCGTAGCTATGTACCTTAGGTAGGAGTTCATCCACTCTATTCGTTGCCTCTCGATAAGTGTGATTGCTTCGGTAGCGGATCCAGAGATTCAAAGGACTTGAAACTTCACTTCACGCCTCTGAAGTGGCGAGGCCTTTACTCAAGCGGCTCCTTAGCCAAGTGTAACTCTCGTGATTAAGTACGAGGGGCGGAAGCCTACCGCTGAATTCCTTTCGAAAACTAAATGCGGCGAAAGCGAAGCGCACGCCCGTCGAAATCAGAATTGACGCCGCCGCACCGGAGACGCCGAAGCGCGGAATCAGGAGCAGTAGGCAGGGTAGGCTGAAGGACAATCCAAGAATCTGTTGCTTCGTGATGACTCCCGGGCGGTTGGACGCCATAAAGGCTTGCGCAATGATGCTCACGCAGCCACTCAGGGCCGCCTCCACCGTGAGTATCCCGAGCAAGCCGCCGACTTCGGCGAAAGCTCTTCCGTAAACCAGCCGTAACAACATCCGTCCACAGAGGAAAGTAATCATCGATGAGCAGATGGCCAGCGTTCCTCCAATCCTCAGAGATCGTTCAATTAATCGCGCGATTTCCTGTCGGGAACGTCCGACCATGCTTGGAAACAACACGGAGGCTAGAGCTTGCTGAGGCACATTCATCACGCGGGAAGCGCTGAGAGCTACAACATAGACTCCCATCTTCTCCGGCGACAAAAGGCTGACGACGAGTGCCTGATCGATGTAATACCCGAGGGTTCCGCATAGATCGATGCCGTAGGAGCGGATACCGTAGGACAGTAAAAGTCTGCTCGCACTCACGACTTCCCGAAAAGACTGACGGAACGAAAAGGGTAGCTGACTATAGAGAAAAATGACCGCCGGAATGCCTGACAGGATGTAAGTGATTCCAGCGGCGAACGGTGTCAGGTGGTGAATCATCGCTAGAACCGCCAACCCGGCAAGTGTCAGAGACGGAGGGGTGATCAGAACTAAGCCAGACTGCGCAAAGTTGTGATCGGCCTCCAGAGCAGCCCTGCCGAGTAAGAGGTAGATCCCAACAATGAGGTTGGGCATCAGGCACTGAGCTACGAAAATTACTTCTGGCCGATACTGACGAAGTAAATAAGGTGCAAGCAGGATCGCTGCGCAAGTCGCTATGGCACCTACGATGAACCCGAGAGTAAGCCCCGCCATCAATAAGCTGGATGTCTTATTGGGGCGAAGCCGTATGTTGTACGTCAGGGCACTCGGTAATCCCAGAGCCAGCGCTCCAGCGAGCAATTGAGGCCACAGAAGAATAGCGGCCAATTCCCCTCTGCCCACCGGGTGGAGCGCTCTGGCGGTCAGGATCCCGGTGCCTGCGTTGAGGGCAACAATCAGAAACTTCGCTGAACCGGAGTAGAAAACCGAACGCGCCCCAGCCGCCCGCTTCTTGATGAGGGCGGGCGGAAGATTGGGTCCGGGCTGGACTGCTTTATCCGCTGTTTCGATTGAAACCAACTCCTGATCAACTGGCATCAGTTCCCCACAAAGCACTCTTACACAAGGATCACGCAACTTTAAACGAAAGCCACCCTAAAGGCGGAAAATACGCGCGAGACACGAACATTGCGGTCGAGGCGCTTATGCAGATGGGATGCCATTCGGCTGCCACCAACCAGCAAATCCTCTATCTATATTAGCCTTCGGCGTTCGGGGATTACCCGCAGAAGAGAGCCGCATGGCGGATGCTGCTAGAAGTCCAATGGATTGAAATAGAATCCGAACGCGATCAGCTTGATATATGGAGTCACTTCGGTAACACCATTCTGCGGGACGTAGATTAGATCTCCAGCGTGAATCTCGACGTCGTCTGCAGGCTGATAGTGGTGCACAATACGCCTGTAGTTGATTACTGTCGTCTTCGCCGTGGTTTCATCAAGAGCATGAATGAGGATGACTTTGCGCGTGTTTGCGCCATCCTTAAACCCGCCGGCCAATTGAACTGCACTCAATACAGTCATACGTCCCTTGAGCTGAACTCTTCCGGGCGTATTCACTTGTCCGCCGACGATGAAATAGGGACTATCAAATTGCTTCAATTCCACAGTCAACGGAGGATCATTCAAAAGCTCTGAGGCGCGTTCTTTAATTTTTTTCGTTGCTTCCTCGAGGGTTAAGCCGGCTACTTTGACATCGCCTACGTTCGGCAGAGTAATGAACCCATCTGGCTGGATGGGCACAGTGGCATTGAATTCCGGACTAAGCCTGAAATCAATCTCCAATAAGTCCCCTGGATTGAGATGGTAGCGGGGATCGAGACTTACATATGTTCCCTGTGACTGGTTGACCGTTTGAGAATGAGCAGCAAGGGGCAGCATCCCGATGAGGGAAGCAAACAACACCGGGAGTGCCGTCCTGGTCGCTTTAAGAGTCATTGCGCGCATCGATGCTCCATTGGGAAAAGTAAATATATTCCACATACCGAAACTTCCTTCCCGTTTACGCTGCTTCAATGACAAGCTCCCTTGAAGGAGTGCGAGCGTACGCTAATGTGAAGCCCACAATCATTCCAATGAGCAGGCCCAATAGGATGTCCAACAGCATGCTGGGAAAGACCGGAATCGGCGAAGGAACAGGCGTCTCGATCATCACCACATTCGAGAATTTCTCTTTGTTCATCTGCTGAGCGAGGTCGGCAGATGCGACCCTTTTCCCGTAATCCGTAAACTCACTCTGCGCGAGCGCTAGATTCTCATTGAGATCCGCCAAACGAGTGGAGTTCTTATCAAATGTATTTAGGGCCGCCAGGTAGTTTTGCTTCAACTTCAAAAGTGCAGTTCGTGTAGCTTCAAGAGTCTTCAAATTCACGCGAGCATCGCTAAGGTTGGCAGCCAATGTCTGATGGAGCGGATTGATCGCGGTCGTGCTTTCTGCAGAATACTCCGCCTTGACCTCTGCGAGATTCCTCCGCGTGTTTGCCATCTCCTGCTCAAGTTCGAGCAATCCCCGGTCATTGGGCTTGAACTTTGCCACCATCGAGATGCGGCGATTTTCCATGTCCGCCAGTTCCGTCTGCAAGTGATCGATCGTCATCGCGTTAGAAGACGTCTTCTGGTCTGTGGGGATACGTTCGGGCGTAGTCTCGTTCTCGCGCGTGAGCGCCTCGAGTCGCGTGGTTCCCTCATCGACGTCCGCGTTGGTGTTCTGCAGGCGCGTTTCCACATCTTCTAGTTGATCGACCATCGCCTTTCGTTGCACGTCGGGATCGTATATCTGCGACGACCGACGAAATTCACTCGCAGCAGATTCTGCCTTGCGAAGATTGTTGCGATAGCTTTCAAGCTCATCGGAGAAAAAACCCTGAGAGCCTGGGGTACTGTGGGCCTGCAAGTGAGCGTTCAGATACCGTTGGCTCAGATTCGTCAACACGCTTGCCGCCAACTCTGGATTGTGAGCACGGTACTTCGCCTGGATAATGTCGGTCTTTCGAACGGCGGTGATATCCAAATCTTTGGTCAGTTTCATCACGGCCAACTCGATTTGCTCTGAGTCAGGTGTCTTTTGACCTTCCTTCAAATACCGGTCATAAAGATGATTATCCATGACCACGGCCTGCAACAGGTCGTGACTCAAGAGCATTTGCATTTCAGAGTTGACCTGAGCTTCATTAAGCTCAGCCACCGAGGGAGGCACAGTACCCTGCGCGGGTGTAATGGTCAAATCCTGAAGATCATTCTTGACGAGAAATTGAACCTCGGCTCCATACTTCTTGGGCAAGATCAGCGTGACGATTGCCGCCAGGATGGCACAGGAAATCGTGCAGATCAGGATTAAGCGCCAATGAAGGGCACCCACTTCGAGCAGAGAAAGATCTTCGGAATTTCGCTTTTTCATAAACCTATGAGTCACCCAGGCGAACAATTCGAAAAGTGGCTAGTTTGACGCGAAACAAGAGCGGTCAGTTGGAACAATCGGCCGCTCAGCGCAAACCTCGAGATGGAACGATTCACCCGAATGGAGGAATCTCTGTCTCGCGCGGTAAATAAAGGTCACCGCGACAGAAGCTACACACTGCTGTGGAAGACACCAATGCCGGTGTAAATGTGCAGGTGCCATCAATATTGTTAAATGACTACCATCTTAACACGCCTTCACAGCTGAGAACAATGGACATCACCTCGACGGCACGGCTGGCAGGGAGGGATTGAGGCCGAAACCTGTGGGGTCGCTACTACATAGCGAGCCACGATCAGTTCGCGCGAGTGGCCACGCTTAGGAAAGTTGCGCATACAGGCCCTCTAATGATTGACGCATTCTTAAGAAGGAGAAGCGTTCCGCAATGACGCGGCGACCGGTGCGGCCGGTCCGCGACCATAATTCGGGGTCATGCAGCAGCTCGAGGATAAGTTCCGCTGCGCGTGCAGAATCACCCGCAAGGTATCGATAAGCAGCCAGATCTCCCTCCATAATGTCGCAGGTTCCCGTGATGTCGGTTGCGACGACCGGCCGTTCCATCGCAAGCGCCTCTGCAACGGCATAACCGAACGATTCGTACTTCGAAGTAGAGAGGTAGATATCCGCAGCGGCGAGCCACGGCCGGACATCATCCTTCCACCCGGCGAGGGTTATTCTGCCTTCAACACCATACGCTCGGGCCGCACCGAAGAATTCTTCTCTGAGCTCGCCATCTCCAATCCAAATCCCCATCGCGTCAGGTTTCTCGGCGATCACTTTGGCCAGTATTTCTATGAAAGCAGTTGGCGATTTCTGGGCGGTAAGTCTTCCGATGCCGATCAGGATGGGTTCCCCGAGCGGCAAACCGAGGGCAATCCGTGACTGCTCTTTATCCTGCACGGCAAAGCGTTCGCAGTCCACTACGGGCCACACCACCGTATATTTGCCAGAGCGCGTTAGTTTCAGATCAACCAGTTCGTCTGCCTCGCTTTGCGTAACCGGCTGAAGACGCGCCGTGAGCGGTGCAAGCGCCCGCTCGGCGAGTAAGTACTTCTTCCCGAGATGTGACGCTAAAGAATGTGGCGCATAGGCGACCTGAGGGCGGCAGAGCAGATTCGCGACCGCCGCAATTCGACCGAGTGCGCCGGCCTTCGAGCTGTGGCAGTGAACGATGTCCGGCTGGAACTGACGATAAAGCTTAATCAACTCCCAGGTGCTTCGCATATCTTGACGAGGATTGATCTCCCTGGTCATCTCGAGTTGAAATACATCCCAGCCGTTGTCACGAGCCTTCTCCAACGCAGAGTTAAGCGCAGGAGTAGCCCGCAAAGTAGAATAGGCCAGGCCGAACTTAATAGGCAGACCAGAAGTAGCCGTGATCATGGTATCGAGAAATAGTAAGGTGCCACCCAGGGTTGCTTCTATCACCTGAAGCACCCGGACGGGTCGTTCTGCCGCTCTCGGCACGGCTAGATCAAAAACCGCAACGCTATGCGTGTTACTCATATCCCTCCGAACTTACTGTTCAATGGAACTGCGGCTGGTTCGAACCTTCAGGCCGCACCTTCGCCTTTGATCACTGCGGGGACAGTCTTGACAAGAATCTTCAAGTCCAGCCAGAGCGACCATTCATCCATGTATTTGAGATCCAGCAACATCCACTGATCGAAAGAGATTCCGCTTCGACCATTGACCTGCCAAAGGCAGGTAATGCCAGGCTTCACGCTAAACCGCCTGCGTTGCCAATCCTCGTTGAAGCCTTCGAAATCTCGCACGGGCAAGGGCCTCGGGCCAACAAGACTCATATCCCCCTTCAGGACATTAAGTAATTGCGGAAGTTCATCAATGCTGCTCTTGCGCAAAAGTTTTCCAATTGGCGTAATCCGAGGATCATCCCTCATCTTGAAGACTGGGCCCGTAGCTTCGTTGTGCTCTTCGATAGTCGCCATAAGCCGTTCGGCATGTGGGACCATGGTTCGGAATTTGTAAATTTTGAAGCGGCGCTTGTTTATTCCGATTCGCTCTTGCGAAAAGAAAACGGTTCCGGCGGAAGATATCTTAATACCCACCGCTGCGACAATCAGGATTGGCGCGAAAAGCAACAATGCAAGCGCGGAAACCGCAATGTCGAGCATCCGCTTGATGACATAAGGCCAAAGTTCGTTGTGATGGGTATAAGTCGCTACATATTGGTCGCCATCGAACTCCTCTGCGCGCCACCGTGTGGTTTTCGATCCAAAAATATCTGAATTGAAGCGCATAGTGATTCCGTGCTGCTCGCACAAGCGCGCGACCTCGGAAGAGTGCCTGTAAAACGAACCGAAAGGGAGATAGATCGCAACTTCGTCAACGACATTTCGGCGCAAGTACTCTGCTAAGCCGGAATAATCGCTGACCACATCGAAACCCGTACCCGTGAGATTGGGGAATCCAGGCCAATCATCGTCGACGAAGCCAAGAAACCTGTATCCACGGTCGACACGCGCCGAGATGCGATGAGCAAACTCCACGGCCCGAGGGTTTGTCCCGAGAATTAGCATGTACCGAAGATCTTTACCGTGAATGCGAACGCGGGTTGCGACAGACCGAATGATCATTCGACCGATGGCCAGAAGAAGTGTGCTGGATAGCCAGAACACCGCCAGGAAGGGGACCGTCATCATTCTGATGGAACAGACCCAGGCCAACACCATAAAGCAAACAGTACAGACTGTTGTCGACCTGAGAATGTCGACCAGTTCGGCTCGTCGACTGGAAAGCCGCATGGACCGGTACAGGCCAAAGATCCTGAACACGAGATGGCAGATGAGAAGTGCCAGAACGAAGATTCCGAAGTTAGATATTCTCGTCCTCATGGACAAGAATTGTCCCAAAGACGATTCTCGCTGTTCTTTGACGACGAAGAAGGTGCTCAGGCCAAAGGCGAACACAACAAGGGCAAGATCGAACAGTTGCAGAAGCCTCACAGGAAGACGCTGTCTATCGTTCAAGGTTCCCTCCAAAGTTCTCAAGAGTTGAGTTCACTGCAATCGCGAATCCAGAGCCGGATACAAGTTTCCCGCCGGGCAAACGATCGCCTGCGGGAACTCCAAAATCGAGACTGCCAAATAACTGCGTTATGTCTATCGTTGCTAGGTTGTTGTCCGGATTGCGGGCTTCAGCAATCGACGGGGCCGGAAAGTCCACTTGCAAAGCCAACCGATGTCACAGCTTCGATCAACGTGTCGGCGGGTTTGGTAATTCGAGGTGAGGTATCGGCGGTGTATTTTGGTCGGATGGCGCAATCTGTTTCGCCGCCGCCAGCACCCAGCGATTCGCGAAAGTGATCGAGCGAGAGCCTAAGGCCTTCACGGAGGCTGATCTGCGGCTCCCATCCAAGAACTCGTTTAGCTTTGCTGATGTCCGGCCTGCGGCGAGTCGGATCATCCTGAGGAAGCGGTTCAAAGCAGATTTCGCTGGTCGATCCTGTGACTTCGAGAACGACCTGGGCGCATTCCAGGATGGTGAATTCAACCGGATTGCCGATGTTTGTAGGAAGGTGTTCGGCTGATCGCGACAGGCATAGAATTCCTTCGATGAGGTCAGAGACGTAGCAGAAACTGCGGGTCTGCTGGCCATCGCCATAGATCGTCAGTGGCTCTCCACGGAGCGCCTGCATCACGAAGTTTGAAATGACACGACCGTCACTGGGATGCAGTCTCGGCCCGTACGTATTAAAGATGCGCACCAAGTGCGTGTTCACGCCCCGGTAACGGTGGTAGGCCATCGTCAGAGCCTCTGAAAAGCGCTTAGCCTCGTCGTAGACCGAGCGCAGGCCGATCGGATTTACATTTCCCCAGTAGCTCTCCGACTGCGGATGCTGGAGTGGGTCCCCGTAGCATTCAGAGGTGGAAGCCTGCAGGAAGCCAGCACCGTATTTGTGCGCGATCTCGAGAGCGGTTTCAGTTCCCGCTGAACCTACCCGCAGAGTTTCAAGGGCCAAGCGAAGGTATTCCGGGGGGCTTGCGGGAGAAGCAAAATTGAAAACGTAATCTACGTGCCGTGGATCGAATGGAAGGCAGATATCCCGCATCTCAAAGGCAAAACGCGGCTCGTTTTTCAGATGTTCAATATTGTGCAAGTCTCCGGTCGATATATTGTCAACGCCAAGAACGGTGTGCCCTTCTCCCAACAAACGATCCGATAAATGGGAGCCTAGAAAACCTGCTGCTCCGGTTACGAGGATACGAGCCATTCAATTCTCCTTCCTGCGAAAGATGGATGTAACATCACGCTTCGTGCCGAGCGGTCCCGGTATTGATCTGTTGCTCCTCGACCACTGTCTCCACGCGAACCGTACCGGGCATGCGTCGTTTGCTCCGCCGACCGAGCGAACCACCGTGGGCTGTCGGTCGTCCTACGCTGACGTAGGTGAAGCCATGTTCGATCATGGTTGCGGGTGTATGGAGATTCCGGCCGTCAATGATGATGGGGAACCTGAGCGTCTCTTTCAGATGTGCCAGATCCAGGCTGCCGAAATCTTTCCAGTCGGTAAGGATAAGGAGCGCGTCGGCGTCAGCAGCCGCGGCATAGGAATCGGGAGCGTAGTGCATGCAGCTTGAGGGTGGAAGCACGGCCTTGGTCTTCTCCATTGCGACCGGATCGTGAGCGACGATCGTGCAACCAGCGTCGATAAGCTTGCGAATGATAGCGATCGCCGGTGATTCCCGGATGTCATCGGTGCCACCTTTGAAAGCAAGGCCGAGTGCGGCGAGCTTTTTCCCACGTAATGTCCAGAGTGCAGAGCGAACCTTGTTGAAGAAGACATCTTGTTGATCTTCGTTAATCTTTCGCACTTCTTCCAGGATCTGGAAGCTTAAACCCTGCTGTTGTGCGACCCAACTGAATGCCGCCACATCCTTTGGAAAGCAAGAGCCGCCGTATCCAAGCCCGGCGTGCAGGAACTTCGAGCCGATGCGGGAGTCGAGCCCCATCCCAGCCGCGATATCTTCAATATCTCCATCGACGGATTCGGCAAGAGTGGCAACAGCATTGATAAAGGAAATCTTCATGGCCAGGAATGCATTCGAAGCGTGCTTGATCAACTCCGCACTCTGTGCAGACGTTACGAGCAGTTTGGCCGGGTTATCTTCGCGAAGGGCGCCAGACAACGCACCATCCGTGGCGTAATAGCGCCCCGATGTGAGTGGCTCGTAAATCCGGCGAAGTAGCTCAGCCGAGCGATCATTGTTCGCTCCAACAACGATGCGATCAGGGTGGAGGAAGTCAATGATTGCCGTTCCCTCACGAAGAAACTCGGGGTTCGAGACTACATCGAACAGGTGGGGAGCGATCCCGTAGCGACGCATGCATTGCGAGATCCATTCGTTGGTGTATACCGGTACGGTGCTCTTCTCCACCAGGACCTTGTAGTCATCAACACATTGTGCGATCTCGCTGACGACAGCTTCCACATACGAGAGATCGGCAGAGCCAGAGCTACCCTGCGGAGTGCCAACCGCAATAAAGATGGCTTGACTCTGTTGCACAGCCGCATGCAAATCGTTCGTAAAGTGGACACCGACGTTCAGGTGCTTACGTAGAAGTTCAGGAAGATGATCCTCATAGATCGGTACGCCTCCGTCATTGAGCAGGCTCACCTTCGATTGGTCATTATCGACGCAGATTACATTGTGACCGATTTCTGCGAAGCATACAGAGGCAACCAGGCCGACATAGCCTGATCCGACCACACAAATATTTACTGGTTTGGAGTTCAATGTAGTCCTCGAGAGTGATTCGACAACAACCTACGGATTAGTGGGTTGTGTCGTGAAAACGCAGTAGAAATTCCAATTAAGCTTTAGCCGTGCGATGCACCGTTTATTGCCTGAGACTGCTCACGCGGTTTTCGTGAACCTTTTCTGCAGCTTTTCTTCTTTGAGGCTGGCCTTATCAAAGCTGGTTTCTGAACGATGCCGATTCTCCATAACGCATAGGAGGAAGCGAATGACTTGCAACCACTTCAACATCACTACGCAAAATATTTACCGATAGCGACTGCCGAATCATCTCGATCGATATCAACAGGCGGGATTCCGAATGCGTGCGTAACCAAGTGCCTTCGATGCCAGCAAGAGCCCCCCGCACCACGCGAACCCGGTCTCCTTCTTTGCCTGTGGGTTGGATCGAATACTGGACGCCTGCGTTGAGCACCTTGCTAACATCTTCGATCTGGTGATCAGGAACAGGTACCGGCCCGGTTTGATTTCCGACCAGGGCACCGACCCCGGGGATCTTGAGAACCTGCAGCTTGCTGTTCTTGAGTGAGTTAATGTGCACGAACAGATATCCGCTGAAGAGGGGAACTTCAACCCTTTGCATGCGGTCACTCCATCGACGGAGCTCCGATTTCAATGGCAGAAAGTGTCGAATGCCATGGGTGTTGAGCATCCCAGCCACCATTTTTTCCTGTCTTGATCGCGTCCACACCGCATACCAGCGAGCGTGAGGATCGCTGACTTCCCCGTTGCGGTCGATAGGGGACGTTTCGGATGGATAGCCAGCGGTAGAGAGAAGAACTTCATTGAGTGTTACGCAAGACATAGCTTCGCCCTCTCCGTCCCAAGATCTCTTTTGGATCTTGTTGGACGCTATATACAGAGATGCACCGCTGCCGTACCGCGGTTGATGATAAATTCCGTAGATCTCGTCGGGCGGCCGAATATCAATACCCACTATCGATAATGACTGTGAACAACTACTAGGCATTTCAGGGGCCGATGAGGGAGAGCTTGCAATTCATTGACATACAAATTCCTGAGCGACAGAATGTGCAATTTTTTGCACGGTTAGATGAAAATAATTCTCTTTTGCTTGCCACGTGGATTTTTCCCGTTCTTCATATTGAGAAGCCGATCCGTTCAAAGGCCCAAGCTACCTTTCCCATTCTGAAGCTAGTCTGATCCAGCGGACTCGCCAAGACGACTCTACAAGTTGGCGGAGCCGATCGACGATCACTATGCGACTTCTCGAGACTCATGTCCGTCGGAAGGTGTCGGTTTGGAAATATGGATGCTTCTCAATCTTGTGCTTTGAGGGCAGATCCTATGCTTTCGATCGAGTTTGTCCGGATTCCTCCCGAGTGCCCACCCATCGATTCGAAGTTGTCACGTAAACGTCTTTGCTCCGGCGCCGGAGCAGCCCGTAGGGGTGCCGCGGGCCCGAGGAAATTACGCGGCCTCACCTTGCGGCGTTCTTACGCTTCCCTGCTCTTCGCGATGGGGGCGAGCCTAAAGGGAGCGTGGAACTGACGAGACATTCCACAACCGAAATGGCACTGGCGACCTGCGCTCAAACTGTAAGGAAAGAAAAGAGAGAAGCCGACAATCGGTCGCTTCGCTTTGTGGTTTGCGGGTCGAAATCGGCTCAGTGTTCCCTCGTGGATCTAGGGTTCTGATTGTTCTCAGATTTCTCAGCTAATGCATTGATTTTGTTGGTGGACCTGATCGGGATCGAGCGGCTGGCTTCCTCGTTTGAGCTAAGCGGGTCACTTCCCTTATCGTTCCAAGATTTTGGAATAAGTTATTGATTTAATTGGTGGAGCTGAGCGGGATCGAACCGCTGACCTCCTCGTTGCGAAACGGCTTCGCAACGTGCTTTCAATAACATAGCACAACAGTGGAAGGCACAAAAGGGCACAAAAGAACCCATCGCAATCCTTATTGTTCCCTTATTGTTCCTCTATTGTTCCCA
>Ga0302226_10000425_pt1 | contig 36021 bp, 34 predicted proteins | sample II_Palsa_E3_3_FD_193524 | JGI IMG/M metagenome (GOLD analysis project Ga0302226, IMG submission 193524) | Peat permafrost microbial communities from Stordalen Mire near Abisko, Sweden - II_Palsa_E3_3 | ecosystem: Environmental > Terrestrial > Soil > Palsa > Peat permafrost | place: Sweden...
CCCTTGGCGCTTCCGTCGGCATTTGTCGATGATGCCAAGACCTGTTGTTGAGCTGGGGAACGAGATGGTCATCTACGCTCCTGGCTTTTGTGAAGATAGCTTCCGACACAATGTCATGGAGGCATTCCAAGGAGCATTCGATACGGAATATTTCTCGACCGTCCAGATGAGGAAATATTATGGCGGCGTCAACGATAGGCGTGGCGCGGAGTTCAACGCCGCGGCTTCCGCTTTGTTTGCAAACCAAGGCTGGAGGGCCCTCTCGGAAGTTGAAATGACTGCTCTGGGTGCACCGGCCGAGAGGGGGATGGGAGATGTCGATGTTCTGGCGTGGAATGGAGATCTTGTTTGCATTTGCGAATGCAAGGAACTCTTATTTGCGCGGACTGTCGGTGAAGTGGTCTCTCAACTCGTTCGGTTCCGAGGTCAGGCGGGAGATGATCTCGACAAGCACCTTCAACGCGTGAAATTCCTTCGAGAGAACCAGCAGGAACTTCGTCGAGTTACGGGGGTCGATTCGCCGCGGATTGTCTCTCTGCTGATCACAAGCAAGGTAGTTCCGATGCAATTCGGTCCTGATCTTGGAACGCAAATATTGGCAGCTGATCAAATTACAGCAGATTACCTAAATTTGTTGTTGAGAAAACCTAATGACCAATCGGCCTCATGACCAACTGTTCGCTGGCGCAATATTGGAAATCGAGTTGCAGCGTCGGCGGGAGGCCGAGAAAGAAAGTGACCTCGCGTCGGTCTTGCTAAGTGCGCTCCGTGGAAGCGTTTGGCACACCACGAATTACGAACGCTACACGGGCATTCTTTCAGCAGGTGCAATCCTGCCCGAACCGCCAATACCGGACTCAGACCGTTGGGGGACTGGACCAGGAACTATCGGCTGCCCTTATGTGAGGAGCATCGGCGGGGTAAGCCTGTTCGACTTTAGAGACTTTGATCCCGAAGAGTACTCGAAGGACTACCCGGTAAGCGGGTGGAGAGAATTTGTTCCTTGTCGGTCTAAGTGGGGAGAGGCGATTTGGATTGAAGTCGATCTGTCGAAACTGATGGCTGGATTCCTTTCGGGGCGAGAGATATTGGATCGTTGGAAGGCGGAGCAGGCTGCTAATCGGTTCATGCCTCGGATTGAGGCTGCACATGTCGGCGCGCTTCCCATGACGGCTTTTAGGCGGGTATTGCGCATCTCAAAAGATTCTGGGGCTGTTAGTCAGCTTGAGGAAGATTTCGCTGAGAGTGATGCAATAGGTCGCAAATGAAAGAAGGCACGAGCATGGCCACACCGGAATTGGTTTCACTGCGCGCTCTCATGGGTGATGAATGGGTTGAAGCGAACATTCTGTCTGACAAGGCAGAGCATCTCCTTGGTCGTTGGTACCGGAAGGCGGATGGAAATCCATGGGCGGGATATACGGATCAACTTCTCGAAAGGCTGATGGGAAGCGAGAGGATAGCTTTCGATAAAGCTGCGTTAGCTCGCAAGCTGGCTGCAGAATACGTTCCGACTTTGGCGGAAATCGAAGTAGCTGTGCATCTCCTCGACCAAGGATTCGGTCTTGTCTTGGAGCCGACGGTTCCAGCGAAGGGGCCAGACATCCGTGCTGACGTCGCTGGTAACTCGTACTTTGTTGAGGTTCGCGCTGTTAGCGACTCTGAGGACGATGAGCGGTTTAATGCCGTAAGCTCGGAGATTTTCGCTCGTTTGAACGAGATTCCATCGCGATACAGGGTCAACGTAACCGTGGGAGAGGACTGCATAGCCGGAAGCGGCGATCTGAAAAAAGCGATCGACCAAGCAGTCAATGCACTATCGGTGATGAAAGATAAGAAATGGAGGTACGCCCGTCTGTTTCACTCCCCCGAGAATTCAATCCTTGATCCCGGCACAGGTCTAACGGACAAAGAGAAAGAGATGGCGGCAGAAGCGGAACTCATTGTCGAATACCACGATACTGGTGAGGATCAAGAAAAGACTGTCTCATCTGCATGGAGGCCCTACAAATCTCCACCGGAGCCTGATCAGACTCACGAAAGACTAAAGAAGATGCTCAACAAGAAGAGGACACAACTTCCTGAAAACTCCCGTGGCATTCTTGTGTTCGATGTGAGCGAGCTGTTTATGTTGTCTGATTTCTCAATCGAGTCGGCACTGTATGGAGACCTTGTCGTGAGACTCACCGCTCCTTCAACTCCTGGTGGTCCGATAGGCGAACCTACGTTGTTTCGAAATGGCAGAGGATTTTTTGGAAGAACGTCGCGGGTGTCCGCAGTTGTCTTTCACACCCGAAATGTCGTCGATGGAAAAATGGAAAATCGGTGGAGGGTCTTTCCTACCAATCGAGCTGACAAGGACACAATACAATTGGAAAAAGTCGAGTTGGCACGTTTCGGCGAACTCGAAGATCGCACGAATCTCTCAGCGGAACATCTGCCGGAGGCACTCGCATCTGGTTCTGCGGATACGCCGCAGAGCTGAAACCATTGGCCCAGTAACCTATCCGCATTTCATAAGCCTATCGAGAGAGATGCTGATGCCTTCATGCCGTCAGGACGTGATATTTACCGCTTGTTCAGCCGCGAGAGTAATCGCGGAGGATTTCGATGCAGTGTGACTAAGCTTCGAGGCCAATGAAGCAATGTCGCTTGTATAGATTTCAGCGTGATTTGAGGCACGAGAGATGGCGACATACGCGAAGCGGCTGTTAATAAGTTCCGTGTAAACCTCGGTGTCGATATTCACAACAACACGTTCTGCGGTCAATCCCTGCGAACTATGCGAGGTAACTGCATAGCCGTGATCGAAGTGACGCATCTTGGATGGGTCGAATGAGACGCTCTTGCCGCCGTCCATGCGAACGGATAGCTGTCCGCTAGGGTCGATAAGCTCAACGGTGCCGAGGTCGCGGTTGGCGACGCCAAGCTCTCTATTCGGCGCATTAAACTGAAGTCTGTCCCCAATCGCAAACTTGCGCTCGATCTCGCGGTACGCACTGATGCCGTGCAGCCGCGCGGGATTGTAGGTGACGGAATCGCCGTCGGGTTTTTGCACGGTAAGCAGGTTTTCCTTGGAATTGACCGTCACGACGGTGGCGTAGCTGTGTTGCTCGACGCCGAGGTCTTTGCTGCCGCGCTGGTAGAGGAGGACATCCCCTGCATCGTACCGCGAGGCCCAGGTATCCGCCTCCTTTCAGAGCAAAGACGCTCGGCCCGACGAAGCGCGATATCGGAACGATGCTGCAGGCTGCGCCAGCCTTCACAAACCACGGATTATGCTTAAATTGTTCAGTGTTTGCGCGGGTCATAATAGCTCTTCTGGCTGAGACCGAGACCCCAGAGTTGGAACATCTTTGGGTGGTTGCGAACGATGAGCCAAGCACCGCCGGCCAGCGTTGGAAAGGCCAGGATTGCCAGCATTCGGAACCCAACGAGGAAAACCGTTACGCAGACGAATACGATCGCCATCCATGCTGTAAGATCGAGACCAAGCTTGGCTCTCGGTCGATTCAGCGCTTGATTGATCGGTAACGGTTCTCCTCGCTTGGCCATGTCGATGCACCTCTTACATCGACTGCCCGGTTAGGCTGCCTATCCATCCGGCTCCCCAACCGAGAACTCCGGCACCGAAAAGAGCGCCGAAAAGTCCTGGTATAGCATCCTGGAAACGACCGCTCATCATGCGAATTCCAGCGAAGATTAACCCGCCAAAACAGATAATCGCACCGGCGTATATGGCGAAAGTTTTGAAGGTTGACATCAGCGTTTGCGCTCCGGAGAAGTCCATCGTTCCCTGCGCGTTTGCAACCGCGGAGAGAGAAATGGCCAGGAGAGCGGGCGCGATGGCGCGCGCATGATGAAGGATTGGATTGCGTTGCATCCAACGACGAAATTCGAAACGGGGTCTACGAGACATTGGCACCTCCATCGACTGGGGTCAGCCGAGATATGCCGTGATCATGGGGCCGCTCGGGGCCGCTGTCTAATACTTCTTATTTATCGGGTGATAGTTGGCAATTATCGCTCTCGCATAAAACTTGGTTCTTCAGAGACTTCTAGCCAAGGAGACGCAATTGAATCGGTCCTTCTTCAGTCGTTGAAACGCTGGCGTTCGGTCGTTTCATCGCGGTTCTGCCCGCGGTCAAAGCAATCTCACTGTCATTTTGCGAAATTTCCCTGCCGAACTGTTTCTTGAATTGGCGGACAAGGATTGGGATCGTCTTTGGATGTCGTTGCTTGTGATAAATCAGGGCAGTGTCGATAGTCCAATCAATGCCGACAACCGGACGCGTCGTCAACTGATCATCCAACGTCATGCCTTCGCGGATCAGAGCCACACCAAACCCGTCTCGGACGAGAGCCTGCATCTCGGACGGATGCGAAGCCCTTGAGTAATCCCGAATGTGGACGCCGACGGAGCTCAGCCGCTCCACCAAACGGTCATGCGCATCCGGATGTTTCTGCGGGTGATAGAAGATCCTCAGGTGCTCCTCCAGATCTCCGACGACGAGGGCGGCTTTGTTTGCGAGCGGACTATCTTTGCGCATGCAAACAACAAGTCGATCGCGCCGAAGTTCTTCTACATGGATGTCGGGATGCTCCAAGGGTAGGGTTACGAGAGCAATATCCACGACTCCCGCTTGAACCTCCTCGATGAGCTGGTGCACGTCGCCATGCGTGGGACGGACACCAGCTGACGGCACAAGTCTCTTGTGCATGGAGCAGAGTTCGCGAAAGAGCTCTTGATCGACAAGCGAACTCGAACCGGAACAGATCGACACAATCTCTCCACGTTCGATCGCCACGATCGCGTCAATGACCTCGTTTCTTACCTCCAGCACATAGCGCGCAAGGCCTATGAATGCGTCACCAGATTCGGTTGGACGAATGTGCCCTCTCTTCGTCTTGCGAAACAAACGCACGCCGGCGTTGTCCTGGAACTGCCGTGCCTGCACCGAGAGGTTGGGTTGGGAAGTGTGAAGTTCTTCTGCGGCCGCGCGAAGTCCGCGCTTTTCGAGAATAGCCAGGAGATAGCGAAAGTGACGAAACTCTGCCCAGTCGTACATGCCACGTCCTTTCGAAACGGAACTGTACGTCAATCACAACAAATGACTTCCTTTTTAGATCGTCACAAGAAGGGATGGGAACTGCAACTGGAATGGAACGCCTCGGCCAAGAATACTTCGCGCTGTCCACAGTGGTACTGAGGGGATCATCTTCACAGTGGTGGATAAAGGAGTTCGTCGACCCCGATAACTGGCAGCTATCACCCGATAGATAGGAAGTATTGGACATGCTGCGTAGAACGGAACAGGCTCGAGCATGAGTCTCTCGATGCACGGAGCGCGCCAAGAGGCATCAAGAATTGCACTGCACGCCATCGGCATTGATGCGATCTTTCTGCGTTCTGATCGAACAGATTAAAGCGAAGGAGCTGCGATGTCTTCAACATGGACCAACCCAACACCCGTTGAGCCAGTTCTTACCGAAACCTTCCTCACGGCGAAGGAGGCGGCACATATCGCGAGGTTGCACCCTGTAACTCTGTTGCGATGGGCGAGAGAAGGAAGGGTTCCACATCGTCGTCTGAGTTCCCGCAAGATCGTTTTTCCACGGGCCCAACTCGTAGCGTGGCTGGAATCCGGCTACACTGGCAGCACCGTTCGTGCCGCCTAACCCGAAAAGGATAGGTGCATGAAAATGATCCATAAGCGAAGCCGATATCAGGCTGGATGTTTGACAATTGAAAAGAGACGGACAGGAGCCGAGGTATACACCTTTCGCTGGCGAGAGCCAGCAGCAAACGGCGGAACAACGCAACGTAGAGTCGTACTCGGCTCGGTTAAAGAGCTGAGCAAGGCACAGGCGAGAAAGAAGGCCGATGAGTACCGGCAGCATGCAAACGCTGCGCCGCCGGTCGAATCGAAACCCTCCATCACCGTCGCGGAACTTGTGGAGCATTACAAGGAGCGAGAACTCGGCGAATGCGCAGATAAAGCTGTCAAGGTTATCAAAGCCTACAAATATATCTTCGCGAATTACGTCATCCCCAAATGGGGCGCAGTTCCGCTGGTAGAGGTAAAGCCAGTCGCGGTCGAAGATTGGCTGAAGTCGCTCAAAAAAGCGAACGGGACGCGGGCCAAGATTCGGGAAGTGTTCGGCGCAGCTTTTCGCCACGGCATGCGCTACGAACTTTACGCAACCAACCCTATCGCCCATGTACGCCAGGCACGCAAGAGAGGTGCAGAACCAACAATCCTAGAACCCGAGGAGTTGGCAGCCATTCTGCACGAACTTGAGGGTGTCGAGCCGGTTCGGACAGCATTTCTGATCGGAGCGATCATGGGGATGAGACGAGGCGAGATTTTCGGCCTCAAATGGGCCGACATCGATTCCGGACGTGCGATTCTGCATGTCCGGCGATCCTTCGTCGACGGCGTGGAGGGTCAGCCCAAAACGGACTCGTCCCGCCGCCCGCTTCCGCTTCCACCACAAGCCTTGGAAGCTCTTATGGCCTGGAAGACGCAGTCGTCCTACGCTACCCCAGGTGATTGGGTGTTTGCGTCTGACCTGTCCTTCGGCAAACAGCCCCTGTGGCCAGGCACTCTATGGCGCAGAAACGTCGCTCCAGCCGTCCTTCGAGCTGAGATCAACAAACCGAAGCTGGGATGGCATACGCTGAGGCGCACGTATGCGTCCCTGCTCCTGGCGACAGGGGCAAGCCTCAGAGTGAGCATGGAGCTCATGCGGCACTCCACAGCGGAGATGACGCTGGCTACGTACGCTCAGGCTGTAGGGGATGAAAAGAGGGGCGCTGGAGAAAGAGTCGCTTCTGTGGTGCTTCCCAAGGGAAAAGTCGCTTAGTGTTCCTTTATTGTTCCTTCGTTGCTTTGGGCTTGCTTATTGTTCCCTTGGATTCAGTCTAACTATTTGATTTGATTGGTGGAGCTGAGCGGGATCGAACCGCTGACCTCCTCGTTGCGAACGAGGCGCTCTCCCAGCTGAGCTACAGCCCCACACCACAGATCGTGACAACAGATCCGTTTGGATTTTGCCACCCCGTTAGTTTAGCAGGGCATGACCCTGAGAACCAAGTCGGAACTTCAATCGAGCGCGCAGTCAGCACCCGGTTCAGAAGGTAATCACGGCCGCTTCGGAGCCACCAGGTGCATCTCTGCCATCACCCGCTGCAGATCCTTCCAGGCCTCAACTTTCTGGCGGGGATCCCGAAGTAAGAAAGCGGGATGATACGTGACCGCAACTTTAGCGCCGCGGACCGAATGCCACTGCCCCCGCAACGAAGCCAGCGATTGCTTCACCCCAAGCAGATAGGTTGCAGCCGTAGCGCCAAGCGCAACAATCATCTCCGGACGCACAATATCGATCTGCCGGACTAAAAATTGCGAGCACGTGGTTGCTTCTATAAACTCGGGCGTTCTATTTCCGGGCGGACGGCACTTAACAATATTTGCGATGTAGACCTCTTCTCGCTTCAGCCCCATCGCCGCAATCATATTGTTCAATAGCTGGCCGGCCTTTCCGACGAACGGTAGGCCGCTGGCATCTTCGTCTGCGCCTGGGCCTTCACCAACGAACATGAGCCGGGCGTTGGGATCTCCATCCCCGAACACGATCGTCTTGCGCCCAGCATAAGCAAGAGGGCAACGCGTGCAGTCGCCGATCTCCGCCCGAAGCGATTCCAGCGCCGCTAACCGATCAGCAGCAGGGATAGTACGCGTGGGCAGAGGCGCGAAAGCATCCAATGAGGGAGGTTTAGCCATCGGTGAGGGAAATTCTGATGATATATCGGGAGGGTCCAGGGGGGACGCAGCAGCATAATGCCGCGCTGGCTCCACAACACGTGAAGGCACATACTGCGGTTCGGCGATCTCCGATTGCGTAGCAGCGGAAGGCTTCTCTACCACCCTCTCCGGAAACGAAACTGCCGGATGACCTCGATAAAAAAGATCATAGACGCCCATATCACGCAGGTAATCGACATACGCGCCTAGTTGTCGTTCGAGATCTACTGGAGTCATCCCGACATCACGCCGGAGACTGAAGTTTGGCTGAAACGGTATAAGTGACCTTGCCTACCCGAATCTCATCCTGTGCAACGCGACAAGCCTTGATTGAGTTTGAAACTCCAAGGGGCGGTGCACCGGACTGCAGCTGGCGAGCACGGCGCGCTGCACCCTTAACAAGACTGTATTTATTTTGGAGCGGTTCCTTGTCTGCCATCGACGAACCTCCGGGGAGATGATTTATATTAGCGCCGAACAAAGGAACGGAACGACACACAAGGTGGAAATCTCGACACTTTCTATTTCCGTCCAAATTAAATCTCAGCAGCGGAGATACCAAAGCTTGCGAGTGCTGCCTCCAGTCGCACCGACCGAGCCCCCGTGACGCACCGGGCAGCGAGATCTCCTTCTGCCGGCGTCGCATCGCCGCGCGATGTAAGCACGATGGCCCGCATCTCGGATGCAGCCTGGTCCAGGGCATCGTTCACCAGAGCGTAGCGATAGTCATCAATCATCCGCAACTCAGTTCGCGCTTCCGCAAGTCGAGCCTCGATGATGGACTCATTGGCAACTCCCTCTGCCTGACTCCGGTTGCGCAGACGGCGCTCCAGCACCTCCGGGCTTGGCGGCAGTATGAAGATCGAGACCGCCTCTGGTAGCTCCTCCATTACCTGGAGCGCGCCTTGAACATCGATGTCAAGAAGCAGGTCGGTGCCATGGTCATGCGCTAGATCCAGCGCAGCCATCGCTGTTCCATAGTAGTTTCCAAAAACCTCGGCCCATTCAAGAAATTCACCTGCGTCGATCATCCGCTCGAACTGTTCTCGAGTGGTGAAGTGATATTCCCGACCGTCCTCTTCAGAGCCACGCGGTTTCCGAGTCGTGTACGAGACCGAAAAGTCTAAACCAGAAACAAGGCGGCGCACCTCATTGACGAGAGTCGATTTGCCCGATCCGCTCGGGGCCGAAATGATGAACAGAATGCCAGCCATAGGTCTTGTTATTTTCTGTAGTGTAACCCGTGCACCGCGCCCTTGCCCTAAGCGGTTCCCTCACCAGCCTCACTGAGCACCAGGTCCGACTCTCCGAATTGCAGATGATACAACCGGTTATAGGTGCCGCCTTGTGCCAGCAGTTCTTCGTGCGAGCCAAGCTCAGTGATACAGCCTTCTTCCATTACGGCAATGCGATCGGCGCTGCGAACCGTAGACAGCCTGTGCGCAATCACCAGGACAGTTCGACCCTGCATCAGATTTCCCAGCGCGGCTTGCACTGCTGCTTCGCTTTCAGTATCGAGCGAGGAGGTTGCTTCATCGAGGATCAGGATCGGTGCATCCTTTAGCAGTGCGCGAGCGATCGCAAGGCGCTGGCGTTCCCCTCCAGAAAGGCGTGCACCCCGCTCGCCGATCATCGTGTCATAGCCCTGCGGCAGCCGCTCAATAAAATCATGGGCCAGCGCGGCTTGCGCAGCCGAAATGATGCACGCCATAGGGACATCGGGCTGGCCGTAGGCGATGTTGTTGCGTACGGTGTCGTTGAACAACACTGTCTCCTGCGTAACCTTCCCTATCTGCTTGCGAAGCGAAACCAGCGTCAGATCCCGAACATCGTGATCATCCAGGTAAATAGCACCGCCCGTAACATCGAAAAACCGTGGCAGCAAATTCACGAGCGTGGATTTTCCTGCGCCGCTTGGGCCAACGAGAGCTACCACCTCACCGCGGCGAACGGTAAGCGAGACGCCATGCAGAATTTCTTTACATTCTCCGTCGCGCTCATATCCAAAGCGCGCGCCCCTAAATTCAATCAGGCCTTGGAAACCCTTCAGCGCGATTGCCTTTTTGCGCTCCAAAACTTCGTCCTGCGCATCGATGAATTTGAAAATCTCCTCGCTGGCTCCAACCGCCTGCTGGAAGGCGTTGTAGTACGTTGGCATCTTGCGGACGGGATCATAGAGGGCGATGACCGCAATCAGGAAAGTGATGAAGTCGCCCGCAGTGCCTCCATGCAAGATAAATTGACGGCCATACAAAAGAAGAAGAGCAATGGCGACAGCTCCCAGCGCGTCCATCAGCGGAGAGGAAACTGACTGCACTGCAACGGAACGCATATTAGCGGTGAGCAACCGGTCGGCCGCTCCGCGAAACCGGTTCATCTCCCAGTTCTCCATACCAAACGCCTTGACAATGCCGTTGCCCATGATCGTCTCTTGAACAATGTTCTGAATCTCGGCGAGCTTGTCCTGTCCGCGGCGGGTGGTTTTGCGCACACTGCGTCCAACGCGGCGCGTCGATTGAACGATGATGGGCACAAAAATCAAAAGCACCCACGACATTCGGCCGCCAACGATGATAACCGCGCCAATCATGAAGACCAGCGTAAATAGCTGTTGCAGAAAATCGCTCATCACCGAGGACATCGCGGATTGGACGCGCTCGACATCGTTAATCAGGGCAGAGATCAGTACGCCCGAGGTGTGGCGCTGAAAAAACGCAGTCGACCGGCGCAACAGAGAATCGTAAAGATCGTTACGTAGGTCCGTGATCATGCCAAAACCGGCTTTGTTCGCCAGAAGGGTGCCCAGGTAATCGCAAAGATTCTTGATGATCGCGGACGCAACCAGGGCCACAGCCACGACCACCCACGCATTATGGAAGTGGCGCGGAATCAATACCTGCAAATCTACGTGAAGATGAGTGCGCGGTATAACGAAATTCAACACCTTATCCGGCGAAGAGGCTACGCTCAGGACGTTATTGATGATCGGCTTGATAAGCAGAATCCGGAACGCGGCGAGAGCTCCGACAACCGCCATCAGCAGTACCGAAAGCACCCAATAAACAACATACGGGCGCATGTATCCCAGCAGACGCAGGACGAGCTTCATACTTGACTCCAAATCCTGCGTGTCACATACATGCCGGCGAAGATTTTCATCAATTGTTAGTGTACTGCCCATCCGAACAGCGTCAGCTCAGTTTGTGCGGCATATCCCTATGGGACGATTTCGCACGATACCCCGCTGCCCCGAGCCGTTTCTTCAATTCTTCGGCAATCATCACGGATCGATGCTGGCCACCCGTGCAGCCGATTCCTATCGTCAGATAACTCTTGCCCTCGTGAATGTAGTGAGGCAACAGAAACGTCAGCATATCGGTCACTTTGTCCATAAATTCCCGGGTTTGCGGAAACTGACGAACATACTTCGCCACCTTAGGATGCTTTCCAGTCAGCTTGCGAAATTCCGGGACGAAGTGGGGGTTCGGAAGAAACCGAACGTCAAAGACCAGGTCTGCATCACTCGGAACCCCGTTCTTGAAGCCGAAACTGGTTACTGAAATGGTGAGGTTGCGGTCGTTCTTGCTTACGCCGCGCGTGAATTGCGCATTGATGTGCGCCCGGAGCTCGTGCACATTGAAGCGCGACGTATCGAGAAGGATATCCGCGACATTCCGAACTGGATCGAGCCTTCGACGCTCAGCTCGTATGGATGTTGTAACCGTCTCTCCGCGACCCAGAGGATGAGGCCGGCGCGTCTCAGAGAACCGCCGAATCAATGCGTCGTCAGAAGCTTCAAGAAACACAACCCGGGTAGGTAGAACTTTTTTTACCTTCGCCAGAATCGATGGAAAGCGTTCAAGACGACTACCTTCGCGCACATCCACCACCATCGCGGCGTGTGTGATCTCGGCGGACTTCGCAACGAGATCGGCAAATCGCGGAATCAGATCAAGCGGAAGATTGTCGACAGAATAGAATCCAAGATCTTCAAAGGTCTTAAGCGCTGAAGCTTTGCCTGAACCAGAAAGGCCCGTAAGGATGACAAGTTCGCGCGGCTCGACATCACCCGATCGCCTTCGCTCCTTGGAAGACAATCTACTTCCTGCCTTCACGGGCAGCTTCTTCGCCTTGGTGGAGACCTTCGGAGCAAGGGACGTCATGAGGAAATCGTAGCATCAACAAAGGGGTGGCACCCTCCGAATCAAACGAAGGATGCCAGAAGAATTAGTTGTACGCAGGAACTGCCCTGGGGCGATCGCGCACCGTCGCATAGCGTTCCTTATGACGGATTGCCTGCAGTTCCACCTTCTGCAAAGCATCCCGGAGGGCCGTCTCCATCTCGGCAGATTCACACGTAGCAACCAGGCTATCGTTGCGGCATTGCACTCTAACCTCGGCGATCTTCCGATATTTATCTTCCGTGAGAATGAAATGCGCGCTGCTGCAGCGATTAGCCACGAGTGCAACTCGGCCCATTCCCGCTTCGGCAATCGTTCTAAGCTTTGGTGTAACGACAGTGTGACGTCCGGTGTATTCCATGATCATGAAGGATTCTCCTTGCAGTCGGAGGGCTGCGGTTGAGACTCATGAGATGCTGCCTTACGCTAATATCAAGTGCCGACAACTAGCGTTGGCGCCTTTGGTGTGTGCTTGGAATCTGCATGTCTTCGCGATACTTGGCAACCGTGCGCCGAGTAACCTGGATTCCCTGACGCTGCAGCTCGGCTGCTAGGTACTCGTCAGTCCACGGTTTGCGCGGATCCTCCTCTTCAATCAGCTTCTTCACCCTCCTCTTCAGGAGAAGCAAAGGCAAATCTCCCCCCTCAGGTCCACCCACACCTTCGGAGAAGAAGAATCTTAGCTCATAAACGCCCTGTGCGGTATGTACATATTTATTTGCGACCGCCCGGCTGACTGTGGAGGGATGAACACCTATCTCCTCCGCAACCTCCTTAATCATCATTGGATGCAGACTCTCAACGCCCCGATCAAGAAACTCGCGCTGACGCCGCACGATGATTTCGCAGGTGCGAACAATCGTATTCTTGCGCTGCTCGATGTTGCGCAATAGCTGAATTGCAGACTTGTAGCGCTCTTTGACGTACTCTCGAACATCCCGGTCGACTGTCTTTTCTTGCAGCATTCGCCGATAGCTCTTATTTAAACGCAATGCCGGCATATCCTCTTCATTCATCACCACTACGTACTCATCGTCACGCTTTACGAAGGCGACATCCGGCTCAATGAGGCGAGTCTCAACCTCGCTATACCGTTGACCTGGCCGAGGATCCAGGGTGCGGATCAGGTCAATCGCCTCATTTACTCTCTCAATTGGCCTTCGACAGAGTCGAACTAGCTCGCGCATATCCTTCTTTTGCAACAGCGCAAGATGCTGGCTAACGATGAGATAGGCGGTGTCGATGATCAATAATCGTTGATCGTTGCATGGACTCTCCACCAGGGTCTTCGCGCGCCGCACTTCGGCAATCTCCAGCTCATGACGGAGCGCATTCAGCTGGCACAACAAACATTCGCGCAGATCGCGCGTACCCACCCCAGGAGGGTCAAGGTGAATCACCACAGAGCGTGCTTGCTCAATCAGCGCCAGATACTCGGACGATGCCATCTCCGACCCGGGCAGGGCAGCGCCTAATGATTCCGCGAGCTCTTCAGAGCTAGCTGTGAGGTAACCGTTCTCATCCAGGTTTCCGATGATGAGTTCCGCCGCGGTCTTCAGATCGTCGCGGAGCGTTAGAGATCCGAGCTGCCACAACAGGTGGTCGGTCAAGGTGCTTGGTTGCGACAGGAATTGCTCGAACGATGGTTTGTCCAGCTCTTCGAAGTTAGAAGCCGTGCGATACCCAGGATCCAAATAGTCCTGAAAATAACTTCCAAAATCAATCTCGTCGAACGGATCCTTCTCCTTATGTTCCGCCTCGCCGGCTACGTCCTCGGCACTTCGTTCGCGAGTTCCCTCTTTGCCCGAGCGTTCATCAATAGTCTCCGTCGACTCGTCAATTTCCTCAAGCACCGGATTTGCCACCAGCTCGCCATTGATCATGTCCTTGAGCTCAAGCTTATTGAGCGCAAGGACGCTGACCATTTGGACCAGCCCGGGGGTCAAAACCTGGCGTTGAGAAAGCTTAACATTTAGATGGGGCTGCAACAACGGTTCTACCTCGCGAGAAGCCTGGGAAGAGTTCTACCGTGCCGCCGGCAACTTACCAGCACGCTAAGGGCCAGTTTATCGCGCAATTGTAGAAAAAGATTAAACTTCGGAATCCATTTAGCTACTCCCCCCTCGGTTTGCGGGCATTTCCGCTAAACCAGGGAAAATCCCTCTCCCAAGTACACCCGCTTTACGTCGAGATCTCGCCCCAACTCACCTGGGGTCCCGGTCCGGAAGATGCGACCCTCGTTGATGATGTAAGCGCGGTCCGTAACTGACAGGGTCTCCCGAACGTTATGGTCGGTGATCAGGACGCCGATTCCCGAAGCTTTGAGATCAAAGATGATCTGTTGAAGCTCCAGAACCGCGATCGGGTCAATCCCGGAAAACGGTTCATCGAGCAGGATGAAGGCAGGCTCAATCGCCAGGCAGCGAGCAATTTCCACTCGACGGCGGTCTCCCCCGGACAACGCATACCCACGCGTCTTGCGCACGTGACCAAGATTCAGCTTTGAAATGAGACTCTCGGTTTGCTTGCGCCGAACCTCCCAGGTGAGGTGCTGCGTCTCAAGCACAGCCAGGATATTTTCCTCAACGGACAGGTTTCGGAAGACCGATGGCTCTTGCGGAAGATAACTGATGCGATGCTCGCGGGCCCGGAGATACATGGGGGTGCGGGTAATATCGGCTCCGTCGGTGAGAATGCGGCCAGAGTCTGGCCGAATCAAGCCGACGATCATATAGAACGAGGTCGTCTTGCCCGCGCCGTTCGGCCCCAGCAGACCAACAACCTCACCCTGACGGATTTGCAGGCTGACGCCTCGAACTACCTGGCGACCGCCATAGGCCTTCGTCAACTCCTCGGTCTCGAGGGTCCTCATCTGGCTACTGCCTCTTTTCTTTATTGCCCGGATGAACGTATGTTTCTGTGTGCACACGCCCCCCTTTACCCTTGGGCGCGCCCTGTTCCCCGGCTACCACAATCGTACTACCTGCATCGCCAAAGATGAGCGTCGCGCCGGTCACGCTCCCTTGCTGCGTGTCCGTGATCTGCGCCGGACTGGAAGGCATGCCGGTCAAGATGTAGTTTGCCTTAGACGCCGTATACAGCAATTGCTCGCCTGTACCGTGGCGGCCTGGCTGGTCGATCTGGACATTGCCATACACGACCACCCGATCGATTGACCCGCTAAACGGATTCGGTTCGGTCTGCGAAGTCGCTGCAGGATGAGTTGCAGTTGGAGCATGAGCAGCGACGAGGAAGGCGACCGCATGTTGCCCACGCACTTCACCCATCGTGCCATCGATCGTGACACCGCCGGAGAAGGTCGCCTCCCGCTGCAGATCGTTGTAATCCATCCTTGGGCTTACAACGCGGATCATGCTGGGCAGGCGAACAGATGCTCCTGGCTTCGGTGGAGAAGCGTTCGATGCCAGGATGGCGTGGACGAGACCGTCGGGCTTGCCCGGTCGCGCGCCGAAGGTTCTCTTGATGCCGTCGAAAAGAAGTGTCGCCGCCTGGACCTGCGAAGCGTCCTGCCACATGCGCGCGGGCACAGCATCCGTGCCGTAGAAGGTTGCAAACCGCGTTGCGTGGTCGAGGTGCGCGCTGGCGGCCAACACGTGCGTCACCGGCTCGGGCTTCGAGGTCACGGATGGATTCGGCGTCTTCGATGAGGCGTTCTGGAACGTAGCCTGCACACCACCGCTCGCTTCCGCATCTTGAGTGCTTTGGTTCAACGTCACCGTCGGCGCAACCAGTGATCCATTCTCACCATCGAGATGAACGCTGCCCGTGAGCGTGAGAATCTGGGATTGGCCGTCATAGCTGGCACGTTCGGCTGTACCGTCGGTGGTCGAGGCTGGCGTGGTCGAGTTGGGCTTTGCCGCAGCTCGGTTATGGATCACGACATTGCCCGTCTGAACTGCTGACGCGATGCCCATCGCCTCACTTTGAGAAGGCCCTACGGCAGAAGCTGCGGGTGCGAAGACAATCTCGAGGTTATCGCCGCTGCTGATCTCCTGCCCTCCAAGAGGCGCATCCTGTTGCAGCCGCGTGTGACCGATTCCGTATAGCTTCTCCGGATGAACCGCGCGATCCGCCGTCTGGACGAAGGTCGTGCGAAGATCATCTGCGCTTACCTGCACAGTCTTCAATGCGGGAGCGCTGGAGCCGTCTGCGGGAGCTGCCTTTGCTTGCGCAGCGAGCGATTGGCCACTCGCATGCGCCGAGCCGATCGCATGAATCTCGGTGAGCCGGGCTGACGACCTATGCTGTCGCTGTTCTGGAGCAAAGAGAGCAATGATCTTTGCGCCATCCATTGAGCGCGCGAAACCGCTGGGATTCGACTTGCGATCGACCATGGAGAGCTTCGCTGCCCCGGTCGCGACGACCTTCGTCGGCTGCCCCTGCGCATTCATCGCCACATCCACGACACTCGCGGAACCATGCGCCGGCCTCACTGGATTGCTATCGACCATCACCACATCGCCAGTCAACTTTGCCGTTTGAGGGATCGACTGCGCGTTCAGCGACGCGTCGAGACGATTCGCAGTGATCTGCTGGGTCCGGTCCGTCAGGACCACACGATCGTTGCCCTGCACGCTTTCGATCGAGCCATCGTGGCGCAGCGTAACGACGGCAGTGTCCGCTCGCATCCTGCGATCGTCGGACGTAACGACGGGCGCTGTGAGATTCGCAATATTCTCATCGCGACTCATATCGGCGCGCGCAGCCGTCACATGCAGTGGTTTCCCGTGCGCCAACCCGTCCATACGAACGCTGGCTAAAAGTTTGAGCGTGTTCTCATTCGTGTTGAACTCCGCGCCGAGTGCGGTGCAGGTCATATCCCCGTAGTTGAACTCCACTTGCTCTTCCGTCGCGGCCACTCCGAGCTTGCGCACATAGACGAGGCCGCTGGTGCGGACATGGATGACGGGAGCAGTGTCTGAACGCGGCTTCGCCGTTTGCGTCTGGGTACGGCCACCGTTCGCCAGGCCCTGGGGCGGCTGGATGTCCATGAAGACTTCGCCCTTGGCGCGCGCCACCTGCTCATTTTGGTCGTACTCCATCTCAGATCCGTAGATGTGGTCTGCGGCATCGCCATTGCGGTTGTAGAGCAGCAGTTCGGCATCATGCAGGGCATACTTGCCGTCCCCGAGCGAGCTTTCGGTTTTGGCGCGGAGGGTAAAGACCTTCTTGCCCTTGATCGACTGCGAGTAGGTAACGCCGTTCGAGTCGTGAGTGAGCGACACACCGGAACGGGCGATGATCTGGCGGTAGGCTTTCAGCGCTCGATAGCGCCCGTAGCCGATGAACGCGGCTAGAACTCCCACCAGGAGCAAGGCTCCCGCCATCAGTACCCATCGAAGTCTTTGTATCGACTGCGGCATCGTTCTTCGTTGTTCCCTGCTCTATCTTCTCACTGCGGAGATGTCGCCCTGCTGACGATAAGACGATTGAATCGATAGAATAGCGATATGGCCGATCAGCTCTACCTCAGTTTGTGGTATCCCAACTTTCGACTGGAGTCGCTGCCGGCGGCGTTGGTGGGCGTGCTCCGGCAGTTTGCGGTCATCGCTAAAGATGGCCAGGCCAACAGCGCGCTTGGCCGCGTCGCTGCGGCAAGCGTCTATCCGATCGACTGGACCGAGTCGCCAACGTACCAGCGGATCTACGTCAACGACGAGCGCGCGCAGAGCTCGGAGGATACGGAAGGCTCGATCATCGAGAACGCCGTTGCCGAGGCTACCGAACAGCTGCACGACGACATGGCCTATGAGTTCGAGATGCGCTGGATGCTGTGGATTCCAGAGGCTGGAGACGCGGGGTTTGATACATCCTGGAAGCTGGAGCCAGCGCGGGTGAAGGTAATCGGGTTCGGCCCGCAGTTCGATGCTGGAAGCTTCGAACAGAACGGGCAGATTCGGGTGGATTTTGGGCTTGATACGCCTTGGGTGCTGGAGGACGAGTCGCTGGACGAGGACGCTGCGGAACGGATCAAACACAATGTGGAGAAGCTGTTGGCGTTTACGTTGAGCGTGGAGAAACACTGCGGGATTTCCAGCCGGCTGCTGTGGACGGAGAGCGGCGAGCCGCTGGCGGAGAAGCTGATTGCGCGGTTGCAGCGGCTGAACTGAGGCTTGGGGGTGGGCAATCCCCCCATACCTTTTGAGCCAAAATACATAGACGAGGACGGTTGGGCGGGGGCTTGTGAAAGTATGCCTTCGTGGGCGGCACTTTTATTTGAGAGGTCAGCCGGCGGTGACGATCTCGGAGAAGTCCGCGATTCCGGCAGATATTTCCTGGACTTTCGCAAGTAGTCCAAGACGATTGGCCCTTACATCGATATCCGAAGTACGGACTTGGACGGAATCAAAGAAGGCCTTAATTTCTGGCCTCAGAGTTGCGATTGCCTCCAAGGCTGTCTTGTACCTCTTTTCAGCACGTAATGAATTGACCCTTTGCTTCACAAGTCCCGTCTTTGATTCCAAATTGTTCTCCGCCGGGTCCTTAAAGATTCCTGTCAGGACTTCCGATGCGATTTGTTCGCCATTTTCAATAGCCTGATTCAGTATGTTCTTGATTCTCTTGAAGTCTGAACAGACGGCAAGGAAATCTCCAGAACCATGCATACTGGAGAGGTCCTCGGCCCTCGAGACGATGTCTCCCACAGTCAATTCGGCGTCGCCCATCGCCCCAAGGGCACCAATAACATCTGCTGATGAAACGACTACGTCAGGCGGCTTGACGGCCAAAACCGCCTTAACAACATCGTACGGAATGGCACGCACATCCCTAAGATAAAACTCTAGTCGTTCATAAATGAACTTCTTGACTCTATCGGCAGAGGCAAACGATCCCCCGCTTGAAAGGCTGGCCATCGATAAAAGACTTTCAAGGCTGATCGGAAGATTCGTTTCAGCAAGGATCTTAATTACACCATTGGCCGCTCTTCTGAGACCATGCGGATCCTTCGAGCCAGTAGGCTCCAAACCAATTCCAAACATACTCGCTATGGTGTCCAGCCTGTCAGCAATCGCGTACAAGGCGCCTTCGGTGCTGCGCGGGATAGAATCCTCAATATTTCTAGGAAGGTACTGGTCGTAGATCACGTCGGCAACCGCGGAATTGATGCCCTGCCATGCCGCATAGAGACCGCCGATCTGGCCTTGGAGTTCAGTGAACTCCTTGACTAGTTCGGTGGTGAGATCCGTCTTGGCGATGGTTGCAGCTTCGTTGATGACGCTGGTGTCGACTCTAGATCCGTGCGAGGCGGCGATGCTGGCGAGACTGAATGCGAGGACGCGGACTTGCTCAGTTTTCTTGGCGTAGCTGCCTAGGTCCTTCTGGAAGGTGACGTTTTCTAGCAGCTTGACGCGGTCGACTAGGAGTACGCGCTGGTCGAACTCCCAGAAGAATCGGGCGTCGTTGAAGCGGGCTCGCAGGACGCGCTCGTTGCCCTGCTTGATGATGGGTGTGTTGATGTCGTCGAGCGCGATGTTGGTAACGGCGAGAAAGTGGGGGGCTAGCTTGGGACTTTCACTGAGAAAACCAGCAAGCATGGCTTGTTCGACGGCAAAATACTTCTGGTGGTCGCGCATCACCGTCACCAGCACTTCTTCAGGAAGTTGGAGGTAGGCTTGCTCGAAGCTGCCCAAGAGTACATCGGGCCACTCAGTAAGGTGGGTCACGGCGTCTACCAACGCTTCGTCCTCACGCCACCGAAGATCTTTGCCCGTGGTCTTAGTGACTTTGTCGAGAGCCTTGCGGATTTTTTGGCGGCGGACTTCTACGTCGGCCAGGACGTACTCGCCTTCCAGCTGCGCGAGGTAGCTATCGGGGGTGACGATCTCGAAGGGCTCGCCGGTGGAGAGCACGCGGTGGCCGTAGGTGGCGCGACCGGCGGTCTTGCCGGCGAAGGTGAGCGGCACAATCTCTTCGCCGAGCACGCAGACGAGCCAGAGCACGGGGCGGACGAAGCGCTCGGGTTTGCCGGGGCGCCAGTACATGTTTTTAGCCCAGTAAATCGCAGCGATCTCTTTAGGGAGTTCGGCCGCGAGGACCTCGGCGGCGGTGTGGCCGCGCTTGAGGGTGGTCGCGGCCAGATAGTCGCCCTTGGGCGTGGAAATGGTCTTGAGGTCCGAGACGGCGACGCCGGACTTGCGCGCGAAGGCTTCGGCAGCGGGCGTGGGTGCGCCATCTTTGAAGGCGATCTTGACCGCGGGACCGGTGGTCTCTTCGGTGATGTCGGGTTGCTGGGCGAGGACGTTGCGGATCAGGACAGCAAGGCGGCGCGGCGTGGAATAGCTGTGCGCGATCGGCTCAGCCGGGATTAATTGCTCGCGCGCAAGCAGCGCGAGGCTGCGCTTCAGGAGCTCGGCCTGGGCGGAGGCGAGCATGCGCGCTGGAACTTCTTCTAATCCGATCTCGAGTAAAAAGTCTGGCATTTAGTCCCTGATTCGTTCTGGTTACGCGGCAGTAGTTAGTCTTCCCTGCTCGGCGTAGATTTTGGCGACGCCGACGATAAGGTTGCGGATGCGCGCCATGACACCGACGCGCTCGGTGACGGAAATGGCGCCGCGGGCGTCGAGGAGATTGAAGGTGTGCGAGCACTTGAGCGCGAGTTCGTAGGCGCCGAGAACCGGAAAGCGCAGAACGGCAAGCACGTCGGTATTCTCTTCGATGAGCGTCTCCTTTGCGCGGGCGAGCAGCGCAAGGCATTCGGCTTCGTAAAGCTCGAGATGCTTCCAGAGGCTCGGGACGTCGGCGTAGTCGAAGCTGTACGCGCTGAACTGTTGCTCTTCATGCAAACGGACTTCACCGTAGGTGAGCTCGTGGCCGGTAACAGGATCGCGCGACCAGACGATGTCGTAGATGCTGTCGAGGTCCTGGAGAAACTGTGCGATGCGTTCGAGGCCATACGTGATTTCGCCGGAGATGGGGTCCAGGTCCATGCCGCCGCACTGCTGGAAGTAGGTGAACTGCGTGATCTCCTGGCCGTCGAGCATGACCTGCCAGCCGACGCCCCAGGCGCCGCCGACGGGCCACTCCCAGTTATCCTCTTCGAACTTGATGTCGTGCTGCGAAAGGTCGATGCCGATGGCGACCAGTGACTCCAGATACAACTCCTGCACGCGCTCCGGTGGTGGCTTCAGGATGACTTGCAACTGGGTGTGGCGGAAGAGGCGATTGGGATTTTCGCCGTAGCGACCGTCAGCGGGGCGGCGCGAGGGCTGCGCATACGCGATCGAGATGGGCTTGGGCCCGAGCACGCGCAGGAAGGTGTCAGGCGACATGGTACCGGCGCCGACTTCGAGGTCGTAGGGCTGCTGCAGGACGCAGCCGTGCTCGGCCCAGAAGCGCTGCAGGGTGAAGAGCAGCTCCTGGAAGGTTAAGGATTTCTTCTTTTCAACTACCGAAGGCATCCCATGATTCTAAATGCCACGCGCGAATTCTTCTTCCGTGAAGCGTGGCGTTATGTTCTGAGAGCAGTTCCAATCGTAGGCGACGACGGAGATGACGAGGATGCGCTCGATCTTTGCAGGGTAGGCGGGCTGCCGAAGCTCAGCTTCGAGCGCGGGGTCCTGGCCGAGTTCCACGATGCGGGCGTGGCCGATGATCTTGAGCCGTGCCTGGTGGGGATAGTCCATCAAGAAAAGAGCGACCCGGTCGTTGGTGGCGAGGTTGCCGGCGGTGATGTACTGCTTGTTACCGGAGAAGTCCGCGAAGGCGAGGGTACGGCCGTCGAGGACGTGCAGAAAGCCTTTGGGGCCGCCACGATGCTGGATGTAAGGCCAACCGTCTTCGGTGACGGAACCCAGATAGAAGCTGTCGCGGGCGGCGATAAACTGCTGCTCGAAGTCACCGAGCGATTCGTCGCGCGAGCCGAGAGCGGCGAGGCGCTCGTACTGAGCGCGAGAGTTGTGTTGCTCCTGCAACAGCTTCGCGGCGGGGGAGAACATCGTCTTCGCAAACCGGCTTCCCATGGTGGCCTCGTAGGATTAGAGCATGCTAACCCAGGCGGGGTGCGGGAATTATGTGTTGAGTGCCGTGGCGCTGCGGAGGCGGCGTTCCAGATGTCGCTCCAGCGTTCCGATGGCGAAGGCTCGGAGATCTGCGGAGCGCGCGGCGGGCCAGGGTTCGGTAAGGAGCTCGGCGAGCGGCGTGCGGGCGATGCGATGGCTTTCTGCGACCGAGGCTGCCGAGAGGGCACGGCTGCCGGGGCGACGGTCGTCGTAGCAGGTAACGCCGTCCGCGGTGGGCGACCAGTAGACGCTCTGACCGCGCAGATCAAGGCCACACGCAGCGCAGTGGCCGAGCTCCGGCATCCAGCCCATCAAGCGGTTCATCCAGAGACAGAAGTAGAGCGTAGGCAGCCAGACATTTTCCGACCGAAGACTCGTCAAGACGGTTACAGCCAGGCGGTAGATGTTGTCCTCCGGTGCCTGGTCGGGCATCGCTTCTTCGAGGACTTCGGTGACGAGCTGGAGACCCGCGAGGCGCAGGCTTTCAATCGGCGCAGTCAGTGGTGACCACAGAATCTCAAACTGATCGAGCCGGACCAGGTCCTGTTTGGGGCGCTCCGTATAGTGGGCACGGACCTGCGTGGCCGGTTCGAGCGCACCGCCGAAACGCTTGCGGGACTTCATCGCGTGGCGCGCGACGCCCTTCACCCTGCCCTGGTCGCGGGTGAACAGCGAGACCAGCAGGTCAGCCTCGTGGAAGGGCCACGTGCGCAGGACGATGGCCTCGCCGTGATGTTGGATTTGGCGACCTTCAGGCATAAGGCAAAGTGTAGAGGATAGAGAGTAGAGAATCGAGAAGGCTCAGCGGTTGAACTGGCGGAGGTGGTGGTCAGCATGGAGATAACCCCAGCGCATCCAGTCGGTGTGTTGCATGGAGCCGAAGAAAGGGTGGTCGCGGGTGTGGTTAGTAAGCGCGCAGAAACTGCCAAAGGCGGTGAGCAGGGTATCGCGGTCATACTGAAATGTGGTGCAGATCATGCCGGGAGCGTCGAGCTTGAGCTGCGGGATGGTGGTTGTGGAGTGCGGCCAGGGCGTTGGGACTTTCAGCGCGAATTTCTTCACCACGCTTGGAGGATAGGGGAGAGGGATGGGCTCGACGGGGGTCTCGTCGAGTGCATAGACATAGGCCTCGCGAACGTGGCAGACCATCTGGTTGACGGTCATGATGCCCCACTGGGGCGCGTCGGAGGGAGTGAGCGCGAGGATGCGGGTGGTGATCTCGGCGGCGTCCTTGGGGTGGGCTAGGGTCTTCATGGGTGTGTAACGATCAGGTTACGCGAATGATTTGCAGTTAAATGCGAAGCGCGCAGCCATGGCTGCGCGCTCGTATGAAGAATCAGTAGCGGGAGAGATTGGTTTAGCGGCCGAAGTGGGATGCGTTCTTTTCGCGGAAGCTTTCCCACTTCTCGGGCAGGTCGTCGCTGCCGAAGATCGCGGAGACCGGGCAGACGGGAACACACGCGCCACAGTCGATGCACTCGACGGGATCGATGAAGAGCTGATCGTCGGTGTCGGCACCGTCCTCGTCAGCCTTGGGGTGAATACAATCTACCGGACAAGCGTCCACACACGCCCGATCCTTGGTGCCAATACAGGGTTCCGCGATTACATACGCCATCTCAATTTCTCCTTGATACTGCTTGAACTTAAAACTTCACAAGTAGTTTACTCATTTTAGCAACAAAGCCGAAAAGGTCCGAAGACCGATCTTGAATTTACGGTAATCGGCTCGGACCCTCTGGGCCTATTTCGTTTCGGCGGCGCGGCGGGCGGCAAACTCGGCGGGCGTGAGGATAGGCTCGAGGTTGCGCCCCGCGAACATGTCGGCGAAAAGATGTTCCATCGCCGGGTGGATGAGGCCGTTGGAGGCAAGGATCTCGCGGCTGTCGAGGGTGAACTTGCTCCCGTCAAAGTGGGTGATCCGGCCGCCAGCTTCCGCGACCAGCAGAGAGCCGGCAGAGGTGTCCCACGGATTCAACTGGAACTCCCAGTAGCCGTCGAGACGGCCGCACGCTACGTAGGCGAGGTCCAGCGCAGCCGACCCGGCCCGACGAACGCCATGCGAGCGCAGCGTAAACTCCTGGTAGAAGTGGACGTTGGGGCTCTTGTGGCGCTTGTTGCTGGGAAAGCCGGTGGCGATCAGCGACTCGTCGAGCGTGCGCGCGCGGGAGACGCGGATGGCCTCGCCGTTGAGCGTGGCGCCTTCGCCCAGGGCCCCGGAAAACATCTCGTCGCGCAACGGATCATAGATGACGCCGGCGATGATTTGCCCGTCTTCATTCGCCGCGAGGCCGGCAGGCCGTCGCTCGCAGCCGAGGACGACGCAAAAGGCGGGAAAGCCGTGGGCGAAGTTGGTGGTCCCGTCGAGCGGATCGACGTACCAGCGGAACTCGCCGTCGAGGCCCTCGCGAGTTCCCTCTTCCCCGTAGATTCCATGTTCCGGAAACGCTGCGCGGAGGCGACTGCCGATGAGGGCTTCGCTGGCTCGGTCGGCTTCGGTGACCAAGTCGACGTCGCCTTTGTACTCCGTGCGCACACCGCGATGATAGAACTCGCGCAGCAGGGCGCCAGCCTCGCGTGCGATGGATTCCGCGGTGGAAAGCAGATCGGCCATGCTAGAGGGCAGCTCCGTCGTCGCGCGGCGCAGCGCGGCGCAGGCCGGGACCGCCGCCTTCGGTGATGGTCCGGATCTGCGCCTTGTAGATGAACAGGTTTGGCTTGCCTTCGCGGGTCAGGCGCAGCATCATGTCGTCGAAGTATTCCACCCAGCCGCTCACCATCTCGCCGTCGCGCAGCTTGATGGTCACAGGGACCTGGCGGTCGCTGAGAGATTTGAGGTAGAGCGCTTCCTGCCCGGTTTCGCCGGCAGGCGGTCCTTTGTGACGCTTCTTCGTCGCCATAGATAGATTGTACGGGCTGCGATTGAAGGAAGTCTCAGGGCTGCGCAGAAGCATAGTACGACGTGCGATAGCGCAGGGTGTAATGCGCTGCGAGCGCAGGGTTGATGAGCTTCAGATGGATATGTCGGATGGGAGAGGTTGCGGCCATCGCTGTCGGATAATAACCAAGGGCATACTGCGTGCGCAAATCGTCGGACACGCGCTCCAACGCGAGCGTCAGATCGGTCTGTTGAGCGATGGTGTAGGACGTGCCGCCGGTGTCCGACGCGAGTTGCATGAGCGCGTGCTCACCGCCGGTGTCGCGGCCGGCGTCAGCTGTGACGGGGACCAGGATGAGCGGGTAGATCATTGCGCCGGCGCGCTGAGCGGCTTCCAGCGCGGCGGCGTAGGAGCCGTGACGGGTGGTGTTTTCGCCGTCGGTGATGAGGACGATGACGCGACGGGTGTTGGGTGGTGACGGCGTGTCGGCGAGGCGCTGGCTGGCGAAGGATACGGCGTCGTAGAGGGCGGTCGCGCGGCCGTGATGCATGTGGCCGAGCGCCGTGTCGATGCGGCGGGGATTGCTGGTGAAGGCTGCGCTCTCGGCGACGGTATCGGAGAAGGCGATGAGGGCTATCCGGCTGTGAGCGGCCGGGAGAGCGCGGAGGAAGGCGCGGGCGGAGGCGCGCTCGAGGTGCTGGTAGGGAGCGACGCTCTCGCTGGCGTCAACCACAAGGACGATGTCGAGCGGGCTAGCAGAAGCCTGATCGAAGTAGGCAATGCGCTGGGGGCGATTGTCTTCGGTGAGCTCGAAGTCCGCAGCCGTGAGGTTGGCGACGGGCGCGCCGTGATCGTCGGTGACATTGAGGGCGAGCGTAAGCAGGCGGGAGTTGAGATGGAGAGTTGGGGCCTGCTGAGCCTTGAGTGTGAGCGCGAACGTAACCAGTGCGAGCGCACAAAGGCGAACAGCCGGCTTCATGGCGCGGAGCCTGCAAGGTCGTCTGGAAAGGGCTCGCCGTCAGCCCACGCGGCGCCGTCGACGAATTGTTCTTTCTTCCAGATGGGGACGGTTTTCTTAAGGGTATCGATGACCCAGCGGCAGGCGTCGAATGCGGCGCCGCGATGTGCGGAGGCGACGGCGATGAAGACGCTGGTTTCGCCGACGGTGAGGCGGCCGAGCCGATGGACGATGGCGACATCACGCACGCCGAAGTGCTCGATCGCCTCCGTCCGAAGAAGCTGCATCTGCTGGAGCGCCATCTGCTCGTAAGCCTCGTAGTCAAGGTGCAGCGTCCGGCGGCCGCGGGTGTTGTCGCGAACGATGCCGTCGAAAACACAGACCGCACCGTCGGCACCGGACTTGATAGCGCGCTCGACGGCTGCGGCGTCGATGGGCTCACGCACGAGCGCGATGAGCGGGCTGCTTGGTTCGCCTGCGTCGAGCCCTCCGCTGACGGGCGGCAGGATCGCGACCTCGTCGCCGTCGTGAAGAATGCAGGTGCGCGGACTGTATTGCTGGTTGACGGCAACGGCGGCAGAGTGAAGCGCTGCTGCGTCAGTGAGGCCCTCGCGACAGAGCATCGCGAGAAGATCGTCGACCGACGCGCCGGCAGTGAGATCGCGCCAGTCTGCGCCTGAAGGGACGATCGTTTTGAGGGCGCCGAAGGCAACCAAGCGCACGCGGATTTCGGTCGAACTCATGTCCCTAGAATACTTCGGGTTTGTGGAGACGAAGACGATTTATCATGCGGTGCATGGGCTGGATAGACTTAGCGGGCAAATCAAGTCCATAGTGATCAATACACTGGAGGGTCCATGTTAAAGGGATTTCGCGATTTCGTCCTGCGCGGTAACGTGATGGATTTGGCTATCGCCGTAATTATCGGCGCTGCGTTCACTGCGATCATCACCGCTCTGACCGCCAATATCATCAACCCGCTGCTGGGAGCGATCATCAGCAAGCCAAACTTCGACTACCTCGTGGCGAATGTGCACGGTGGCGAGATCAAATATGGGACGTTTCTCACAGCGATCATCAACTTCCTTCTGATTGCTGCCGTGGTGTACTTCTTCCTGGTGCTGCCGACGCAGTATCTGCTTAAGAAATTCAACCCTCCTGCACCTCCACCGCCGCCGACGAAGGCCTGCCCGCAGTGCCTCGGCGACATACCTGCGGCGGCAACTCGCTGCAAGTTCTGCACACAGCCTGTGTAAGTTTGATTCGGCCAAGGTTGGGATCATCGCGTACACTCCTAACAATTCCATAGGAGTTTGCTTTCATGCGTCGATCGGCAGCCTGGGTAGTTTTATTTTTCGCCTCAACCTTTGCATTCCATGGTGCTGTGCGCGCACAGGCGCCCGCTAACCATGTATTCGGCTATGAGGATTTCTCGCAGCAAGCCAAGTGGGACCATGCGTTCATGGAGATCCCAAGTGCGAAGCTGGCGGGTGAAGAACTGAAGACCCTGACGGCGGCGCCGCACTGGGCGAGCTCGCCTGAGGATCATGCGACGGCACTCTATGTCGCGGAAAAATTCCGCGCCGCGGGACTGCATACGGAGATCCAGCCGTTCCGCGTGTGGCTGAACAAGCCGGTCACGATCGAAATCGAGGCGTTCGATGCCACCGGCAAGAAGCTGATGTCCGGGCCAACGCCCGAGCACGTCGACTCAAAGGCTTACGGCGGCGATCCGTTTCAGGATGATCCTCGCATCTTGCCGGCATTCAACGGCTCGTCGCCCTCCGGCGATGTAACGGCCGATGTAGTGTATGCGAATTTCGGGACCCTTGAAGACTTCAAGAAGCTAGCCTCGCTGGGCGTCAACATCAAGGGAAAAATCGTGCTGGTGCGCTATGGCGGAAACTTCCGCGGCGTGAAGGTTTACATTGCGCAGCAGTATGGCGCAGTAGGCGTGCTCATCTACTCTGACCCCGGCGATGATGGTTACGTAAAGGGTGATATGTACCCGCGCGGGCCGTACCGTCCCGAAACGGGTGTACAGCGTGGAAGCGTGCAGTTTCTTCCGCTGTATCCAGGCGATCCCGAGACGCCTGGTGTGGCGTCGACCCCAGACTTGGCCGACGCTGCGCGCATTACCGATCCGGCGAAGATGAACCAACCGTCGATTCCATCGAACCCGATTTCTTATCACGATGCGTCGCCTATTCTCGAGGCGCTCGATGGGCCCGTGTCGCCGCGCGACTGGCAAGGCGGTCTGCCCTTCACATATCACCTGGGCGGGACGGGCGCGGTGAAGGCGCACATGCACCTCGTGCAGGATTACAAGCTGCGCACGATCTGGGACGTCGTGGGAACGATCGACGGCACCGATCCAGACCAGAAGGAAGACTGGGTGGTCGCAGGCAATCATCGCGACGCGTGGGTGTATGGCGCGGTCGATCCCAATAGTGGAACGGCCGCGATGCTTGAGGCGGTGCACGGGCTCGGCGATTTGCTGAAGCAGGGTTGGAAGCCTAAACGGCGGATCGTGATCTGCTCATGGGACGCCGAGGAGGAGGGCCTGATGGGCTCGACCGAGTGGGCCGAGATGCATGCCAAAGAACTCGCGCATGCGGTCGCCTACTTCAATACGGACGTAGGTGTGGCGGGACCGGACTTCGATGCCGCGGCAGTGCCGTCGTTGAAGGAGTTTGTGCGCGACGTAACGCGGCAGGTGCCTAGCCCGAAAGGCGGCACGGTGTATGAGCAGTGGGAGAAGACACAGCAGGCGAGCCCGCGCCGCAGAGGAGGCACGATGAACCCCATTGCTCCGCCAAGCGGCGAGGTGACCGTCGGGAACCTGGGATCGGGATCGGATTACACGCCGTTTATCCAGCACCTCGGTGTGCCGTCGACGGACGTTGGATCGGAGGGGCCGTACGGGGTTTACCACTCGGTCTTCGATAACTACAACTGGTTCGTCAAGTTCGCGGACCCGACGTTCGTCTACGAGCAGCAGCAGGCTCGCGTGTTCGGCCTCGAGATCCTCCACATGGCCGACGCGGACGTGCTGCCGTACGACTACCGACTGTATGGCAAGGACGTGGTGGGATATGTCACCGACGCGCAGGTTCAGGCGACGGCCGCGAAGTTGAAGGTCGACTTCACTGCGGCCAGCGCCGCCGCCCAGCGCTTTCAGGCGGCCGGACAGACAGTGTACGCATTGCAGTCTGCGGCCATCGCCGGCACGAACGAGGCGAAGCTGAACGCCGCGCTGCGGGACGCGGAAAGTGCACTGCTTAACGATTCCGGGCTGCCACGGCGCCCATGGTACAAACACACGATTTACGCTCCGGGCGAGTACACCGGCTATGCCGCCGTAGTGATTCCTGGGGTGACTGAGGGTATCGAGGCGAACGACGCTGCGCGTACTCAGGAACAGTTGGACGCCCTGGCGGCCGCGCTGAATCGCTCGGCAACGATCCTGGAGAAGGCGGCAAAGTAACGAAAAACGCAGCAAAATAGGTTACAAAGTGGCTGCGCAGCGAGTCCTAATGGAAGTATGCTGAGGGACAGAGGTGCGGATGAGCGGGAGCGAGGAAAAATCGACCCGGCCAGCAGGTGGTCCGCTGGTGAGCCGATCTCCGACGTTGCGACGTTGGACGGCGGCGTCGCTAGCAGTGCATGCGTGCGTGCTGGTTGCGCTACTGTATGTGCGATCGCCACAACTCGCGCCGGTAGAGCGGCCGGGCGATGCTACCGGGCATCTCCTGTCGCTAACCTACGCGCCAGGCATGAGCGCGCCGACTGCAACACTGCAATCGGAAAAAGTGCCGCCGCGTAAGTCGGTCCCCTCACCCAGCATTCCCGCTCCAACCCCGGCGCAGCCTCAAGTCGCTGCCGCGGCTACGGCGGCCACCTCGAGCCCGAATGCATCGTCCGGCGTGGACGCGCTCGGTGATGGCGATACGACGGTGGCTTTGGTGGTGGCGCATCCTTCGCCGAAGCCGGACCTGTCGCAACTTCCGTCAGGCACCAGTGGCGACGTGATTGTAGATGTGGTGATCGACAAGGATGGCAAAATCGCGAAGTACACGATGATGCACGGGCTCGGACATGGTGTCGACCAAACCGTTCTGGCGACGATTCAGCAATGGACATTTCAGCCAGCCACCCGCAATGGCGTCCCGGTGGCCAGCGAGCAGGAACTACTCTTCCATTACGTGCGCGGCTAAGTTGTGAGCAAACAAAAGGGTGAGGCCAAGGCCTCACCCTTTTTATTTCCGCTAAGCGACTAGCCGCGCAGCGCCATCTGCTCGGTGACGATCTGCGTCAGATCCGGCTTTTTCAGGCCGTGGACTTCTTCATTGAACTTGTCGACCTTGCTCGACCAGTTCATGGAGCAGAACTTCGGACCGCACATCGAGCAGAACGCCGACTCCTTGTAGTAGTCGTCAGGCAGGGTCTCGTCGTGCATGCTGCGCGCCGTGTCGGGATCGAGCGAGAGGGCGAACTGCTTATCCCAGTCGAAGGTGTAGCGCGCGTAGGAGATAGCGTCGTCGCGATCGCGAGCCCCAGGCCGATGCCGGGCAATATCGGCAGCGTGGGCTGCGATCTTGTAGGCAATGATCCCGTCCTTCACATCCTTCTCGTTGGGCAATCCAAGATGTTCTTTCGGTGTAACGTAGCAGAGCATCGCCGCACCGTGCCAGCCGATCATGGCCGCACCAATCGCAGACGTGATGTGGTCATAGCCAGGAGCGATATCCGTAACCAGCGGGCCGAGCACGTAGAACGGAGCGCCATCGCAGAGCTCAACCTCCTTGTCCACCTGCTCCTTGATCTTGTCCATCGGCACGTGGCCGGGGCCTTCGATCATCACCTGCACGTCGTCCTTCCACGCCTGCCGAGTCAACTCGCCCAAGGTCTTGAGCTCGGCAAACTGCGCCTCGTCGCTGGCGTCCGCAACCGAGCCAGGCCGCAGTCCGTCGCCCAACGAATAGCTCACGTCGTACTTGGCCATCAGCTTGGTGATGCGATCGAAGTTTTCGTAGAGGAAGTTCTGCTTGTGGTGCGCGGTCATCCACTGTGCAAGGATGGCGCCACCACGGCTAACGATGCCGGTGATCCGCTTCGACACCAGCGGGACGTACTGGATGAGCACGCCAGCGTGGATGGTGAAGTAGTCGACACCCTGCTCCGCCTGCTCCTCGATGACCTCAAGGTACACGTCGATGTTGAGGTCTTCAACACGCTTCACTCGGGCCAGCGCCTCGTACAGCGGCACGGTCCCAATCGGCACTGGCGAATGGCGTAGGATGGCCTCGCGGATTGTCGGAATATCGCCACCTGTCGAAAGGTCCATCACCGTATCGGCGCCGAAATGGACGGCCGTATGGAGCTTGCGCAACTCTTCGTCGATGTTCGATGAGAGCGCAGAGTTGCCGATGTTGGCGTTGATCTTGCACAGCGATTCCACGCCAATGGCCATCGGCTCGAGCTCGGGGTGGTTGATGTTGGCCGGGATGATCATCGTGCCTTTGGCGATCTCCGACCGCACCAGTTCCGCCGAAATCTTTTCCTTGTGCGCAACGAAGGCCATCTCCTCCGTGATCTTGCCGAGCCGCGCAAAGTGCATCTGGCTCATGTTCCAGTCCCCGGTGCGCGCGGCCTCTTCCTTACGCTTGACGATCCAGTCCGCGCGAGGCGTAGGAACCGCATAGTGACCGTTGCCGTTGGAGTGTCCGTTTCCGTTGGTGCTCATGATGTCTCTCTCCCGCTGGGGGGCGCGAATCGAATCACACCGCGCACGCATCCCACTCTTATCGGTCGAGTATACGCCGGGCTTGGTAAAGTGATGAGTGTGAACGACTCAGTCCCATCTTCTATTTCCGCCCCTCTTCCCCTCGGATTTCGCTGGTCTGCCGTGCGAGCCGGCATCAAAGCCAGCGGCAAGCCGGACCTTGCGCTGGCCGCCTGCGACACACCTGCTGAGGCGGGTGTGATGTACACCAGCAACCAGGTAGTGGCCGCGCCAATCACTGTCGGCCGCAGGCATCTGGCGGCTACCGGCGGCAAGATTTCGGCCGTGATTGTGAATGCCGGCAACGCCAACTGCGCGACGGGCGAGCCAGGAATCGAGGCCTGCCACAAAAGCTGCGTAGCCGTAGCCGATGCATTCGGGTGTGTGTTCGACGAAATCTTCCCCTCGTCCACGGGAATTATTGGCGTACCGCTGCCGGTGGAAAAACTGGTTGCAGCTGTGCCCATCGCAAAAGCTGCGCTGGGCAGCGGCGCGGAGAGCGCGGAGGCGTTCGCAACGGCGATCTTGACCACCGACACAAAACTCAAGGTCGCGCAGGAAAGCTTCGTCATCTATGGAGAGACGGGCGACGCCAAGACAGTGAACCTGTTTGGCTGCGCCAAGGGTGCCGGGATGATTGGGCCGCAGCTCGTGCCGCACGCCACGATGCTGGTCTATTTGTTCACCGACCTGGGCGCATGTTCTGAGCATTTGACAGCAATGCTGTCGGCGGCAGCGAAGACGAGCTTCGACTGCATCTCGATTGACGGCGACATGTCCACCAATGACACCGTGCTGCTACTCGCCAGCGGGAAGAGTGGCGTGGCAGCGCAGGGCGAGGCTCTCCCGGCGTTTGAGGCCGCCCTACAGCGCGTTTGCGACACCCTGGCGTACAAGATCGTCGACGACGGCGAGGGCGTGACGCACGTGGTGACGCTCGAGATTTCGGGCGCGGCGAACAACGAGGATGCGACGGCCATTGTCAAGACCATTGCGACTTCTCCACTGTGCAAGACGGCGTGGTCGAGCGCCGATCCCAACTGGGGACGGCTGCTGGCAGCCGCCGGACGCGCGGGCGTTCCATTTGACCCGGTCCAGGTGCAAATAGCGATTGGCGGCCTGCCAGTGTTCGAGTATGGCGTCCGCGCCGAGAGTTTCGACGAAGCCGCGACGCATGCGGCAATGAGCAAGCGGGAGTACACGATCGCGATCCAGATGGGGCGCGGACCGGGGCGGGCGCGCTTCGTGACGTGCGACCTGACGCATGAGTACGTCAGTATTAATGCGGATTATTCGACGTAAAGACAGCTAGGACGCTGGGCACAGAACCGCCCGGCAAATTATTGTAGAAGTGGAGACCTTTCGGCGGGCGCCGGGTCTGTGAGGGAGAGTAGCGATGGCAACCCAGGTGGATGAAGCAAACAAACACGATCTGTCGGCCGAGGTGGCCGAGTGGATTGAGGCGTTCGACGATGTTGTAGCGCATGACTGGGAACAGGGCGCGGCCGTGCTTTCGGCCCTCCGGACGCGTGCGCGTGAAGCCGGCGTACCCGCAACGGGAACCATCACAACGCCGTTCTGCAACACGATTCCCAAGTACGACGAAGTTCCTTATCCCGGCGACCGCAAGCTCGAACGCCGCATCGAGGCGCTGATTCGCTGGAACGCGATGGCGATGGTACATCGGCAAAATAAGAAAGATGCTGGCATCGGCGGACACATCTCGACGTACTCGTCGCTCGCGACTTTACTCGAAGTCGGGTTCAATCATTTCTTCCATGCCAAGTATCCGAGTGCGAAGGGCGATCAGCCAGGCGACTTCATTTATTTCCAGGGACACGCGTCGCCAGGCGTCTATGCGCGCGCCTATCTGGAGGGCCGCTTCGATGACGCGCGGCTGAAGAACTTCCGCCATGAACTGCGCGGTGAGCCGGGGCTGTCGAGCTATCCGCACCCCTGGCTGATGAAGGATTTCTGGCAGTTCCCCACGGTATCCATGGGTATTGGACCGTTGAATGCGATCTACCAGGCACGATTCATGAGGTACCTGGAAAACCGTGGGCTGATCGAAAAGACCGATCGCAAGGTATGGGCGTTTGTTGGAGATGGCGAGACCGACGAAGTCGACACCCTGGGCGCCATTGGTCTGGGTTCACGCGAGCATCTCGACAACCTGATCTTTGTGGTGAACTGCAACCTGCAGCGGCTCGACGGCCCCGTCCGCGGCAACAAGCGCATCATCGACGAGCTGGAGAGCACGTTCCTGGGCGCGGGTTGGAATGTGATCAAGGTGATCTGGGGCGCGGACTGGGACGAACTCTTCGCGCGCGATCATCAGGGGCTGCTGCTCAAGCGCATGGAAGAGTGCGTCGATGGCGACTTCCAGGCCTACAAGGCCAAGGGTGGCGCGTATCTACGCGAACATTTCTTCGGCAAGTATCCGGAACTGCTGGAACTGGTCAAAGACTATACCGACGACCAGCTCATTAGGCTGCACCGCGGTGGCCACGATCCCGCCAAGATCTACAACGCCTACAAGCGCGCTCTCGAGCACAAGGGTGGCCCCACCGTAATCCTCGCGATGACCGTGAAGGGCTACGGCCTGGGATCGGCGCAGGCGCGCAACGCAACACACTCTGAGAAGAAGCTGAGTGACGAAGCGATGGTGCAATTTGTGCAGACGTTCGACATCCCGCTGCCCGAAGGCGCAGTAAAAGATGCGGCGTTCTACCGGCCGGAGCCAGACGATCCTGCCATTCAGTACATGCAGGCGCGGCGGCAGGAGCTGGGCGGCTATCTGCCGGTCCGCGAGGTGCCGGAACCGACCTTCGTGGCGCCAAAAATCGAGTTCTTCAAAGAGTGGCTGGACGGCTCGCGCGGGCGCTCGGTCTCGACCACGCTGGGCTTCGTCGGCATGCTGCGCGGTCTGCTCAAGGAGCCCAAGATCGGCAAGCTGATTGTGCCGATCGTGCCCGACGAGGGCCGCACCTTTGGACTCGAGTCCGTGATCAAGCAGGTTGGTATCTACGCGCACGAGGGGCAGAAGTACACACCCCACGATTCCGACATGCTGCTCAGCTACCGCGAGGAAAAGGGCGGACAGATTCTCGAAGAGGGCATCACCGAAGCCGGAGCGATGGCGAGCTTCACCGCTGCAGGAACGTCGTACGCCAACTATCACATCCCCATGGTCCCCTTCTACATGTACTACTCGATGTTCGGATTCCAGCGCATCGGGGACATGGCGTGGGCGTTCGCCGACTCGCGCGGCAAGGGCTTTCTAATGGGCGGAACGGCTGGGCGAACGACGATGCTCGGTGAAGGATTGCAGCATCAAGACGGGCACTCGCCCATCCTCTCCGGAACGATCCCGACCTGCATCACCTACGATCCCGCGTACGTGTTCGAGATGGCCGTGATCATCCAGGATGGTCTGCGCCGGATGTATGAAGATGGCGAAGATACCTTCTACTACATCACGATGTACAACGAGGATTACGCCATGCCCGCAATTCCCGAGGGCGAGGGCATCCGCGAAGGCATCCTGCGCGGCATCTATAAGTTCAAGTCGGCGGAGAATGGGCCGGCCAAGGCGCAGTTATTTGGCAGCGGGCCCATTCTGAATGAGGTGCTGCGTGCCCAGCAGATGCTTGCGGAAAAGTATCACGTGGCCACGGATGTGTGGAGCGTCACCAGCTACAACGAGCTACGCCGCGACTGCCTGAGTGCGGAGCGGTGGAATCGCCTGCATCCTGCGGAGAAAGAGCGCACGCCCTTCCTGGTGGATGCACTGGCCAGCGCAGGGGGGCCAATCATTGCCGCGAGCGATTACATGAAGTCGCTCCCCGATTCCCTCGCCCCGTGGCTGGGAGCGCGACTGGTTTCGCTCGGCACAGACGGCTTCGGCCGCTCGGACAATCGTGAACACCTGCGCCGCCACTTCGAGGTCGATGCCGAATCAATCGTCGCGGCTACGCTTTCCAAGCTGGCGCGCGAGGGAGTGGTCAAGCCCAGGGTTGCGGAGAATGCGTTCGAGGAGCTTGGGCTGTCGATCGACGGACCTGGCGCCTTCAGGGCATAGGCGAGGCGCCTTCAACGCGCGACGTCTGCGCCTTGGGGATCGAACCAATGTTCTCGGCATCTACGGCCGCCACCACATCTATAAATCCCAGTATCCTGCACGAGGTTCCCAGGCTTGTCTGAAAATCCGCTTCTCCCCCATAGCAAGCTCCGCGAACTGCATGCCCTGATGGTGCGTTGCCGCAGCTTGGAACGCGCACAAACATCCCGCGCATCGGCACGTGAGGCGCTGCTCGCAGCAACGTTGATCCATCTGCTGCCGGGCGACCTGCTGAGTGCAAGCGCCGGCGACCGAGTCGTTGAAAAGCTGGCTC
>Ga0302226_10000434_pt1 | contig 35691 bp, 31 predicted proteins | sample II_Palsa_E3_3_FD_193524 | JGI IMG/M metagenome (GOLD analysis project Ga0302226, IMG submission 193524) | Peat permafrost microbial communities from Stordalen Mire near Abisko, Sweden - II_Palsa_E3_3 | ecosystem: Environmental > Terrestrial > Soil > Palsa > Peat permafrost | place: Sweden...
TTGCGGAGCCAGCGGTTCATCGGCTCGGAGTAGCCCTGCGCTACGAGTTCGCCGAGGAGAGCTGCGAGGAGAATGACGGCGAGGAAGAGTGTTGGAACGTAGCCCATGGGTTTGCCGGCAGCGATGAAGAGAGAGAAGCATCCCAGAACGGTGAATATGTGCGTCAGGTAGACCTCGTAACTTCGCTGGCCGAGCCTGAGGAGCGGTGTGAGGATGCGCGGGGCGCGCCACTGCGTCTGCGCTGCTACCGCGATGAGCATGCAGGTGCCTGCGGCGAGGATCGTCATGTTTAGTCCGTTGCGGCCGAGACCCCAGCTGTAAGCGCGGATGGAGAAGCCCAGGCTGAAGATCAGGAGAGCTGCGCCGAGGACTCCGAGAGTTCGGAGAGCGGGACGCGACAGATGACGTTTCGCGACGAACAGCGCGGTGAGACAGCCGAGCGCGATGGCGTCCATTCCTCCCAGGTAGGAATACTCTCGCCACACCGGATTGTGGTTGAAGGCACGCGATCGAGCGAAAGGTCCGATCGTGACGAAGACGAGGAGGGGAACGAGGAGGAATCTTTCGCGACGAAAGAGACGGCAGGCCAGAGGAAAGAAGAGGTAGAACATCTCTTCGACGGAGAGCGACCAAAGGATGTCCCACCCTGCCGGGAGGTAGTCTCTCCGGGCCTCAAGGAGATTGACGTGAAAGGTGAGCGCTGCAAGAAGAGCGCGACCTAATCCGCCGGTTTTCTGAGAGACTACGAAGTTTTTGACGTGGGCGAAATGAAGGGCGCTCAGGACTGCGAGAAGAAGCAGGAGCAATGGAGCTATGCGGGCGAATCGTAACAGGTAGAAGTCGCGGATGTTTACGCTGGATATTGAACCCCAGCGGCGAAGCGTCGTCGACGTAATGAGGAAGCCGGAGACGGCGAAGAACATCTGTACACCGAACTGCCCGTTCCAGACGAGGGAGTAGACAAGCTGAGGCGGGAGGCCATGAGTGTATGGAACCTTTGCGCCGAGCAACCGCATGTTGACATGGTTCATCAGGACGAAGAAGATCGCCAGGCCGCGGAGGAGATCGACGCCGTCGAGTCGGATCCAGCTGCGTGCAGGGTTTCTGATTTCTGCCAGGGTCATCCCATATTGTGACTGATCGTGTCTGGTTGTGAATGGCTACGTCTTGGTTTCGAACGATCAGGTCTGCGATCTGCCGGTCATTTGACGGCGACGGAGATGGCTTCGGCGAGGGAGTGGCTGAGCAGGGCGGGTTTGGTGGAGGTGCCGATGCGGACCTGGAATGCGCCTTTGAAGGGGAGCTGCTCGCTGAGGGTGAGCTTCACGCCGGGGAGGATTCCCTGGGCGGCCAGATAACGGAGCATCTCAGGGTCTTTGTCGGAGACGCTGGAGACCTTTGCCGACTGGCCGGGGCGTAGCTGCGAGAGCGACTGGGGTTCGCTGGTGGGGAGAGAGCCGTCCATGGCGGGGATGGCGTGGCCGTGGGGGTCGAACTCGGGATGGCCGAGTTTGGCGGCGATGCGCTCTTCGAAGCGCTCGGAGATGAAGTGTTCGAGGCGTTCGGCTTCCTGGTGGACCTCGTCCCACGGGTAATCGAGGACTTCGTGGAGGAAGGTTTCGATGAGACGGTGATGACGGATGATCTCGAGGGCGCGTTTTTTTCCGGCCTTTGAAAGTTTTGCGCCGTGGTGCTTTTTGTAGACGACGTAGGGTGGGTCCTGGGCGGCGAGCTTTTGCAGCATATTGGTGACGGATGCCGCGGTGATGGTGAGGTGAACCGCGATCTCGGTGCTGGACACCTGGCGCTCGGGACGGCCGCTGAGCTGAAAGATGGCTTTCAGGTAGTCGTCGATGGCTTCGCTGCCTGCGGCCTTTGGTTCGTGCTGCTGCTGTGGCTTTGGAAGAGATTTTGCCATTGGGCTGTCGGTTGACTTAGGTTAGCATTAAAGCGATATTTAGTCATGGCTAATATTTTGGTTAGGCCGGAGAAGGAAACATCCAGCCCCAGGTTCCGAGGGACTCAGGTGTGGGCTTACTTCGGTCCGGCGTTTGTGGCGTCGGTGGCCTATATCGATCCGGGGAACTTTGCGACCAATATTGAAGGCGGCAGCCGGTTTGGGTATCGACTGCTGTGGGTGCTGCTGTGGTCGAATGCGATGGCCATTCTTATCCAGTATCTTTCGGCCAAGCTGGGGATTGTGACGGGACTGACGCTGCCGCAGAACTGCCGCAGGCATTTTTCGCGGCCGGTGACGATTTTTTTGTGGGTGACGGCGGAGATTGCGGCAATCGCGACAGACCTGGCGGAGTTTCTGGGGGCGGCGCTGGGGCTTTACCTGTTGCTTGGGCCGGCGATGCTGGCGCATGGATGGTCGGTGAAGGAGACGATGATCGCTGCGGCGCTGGTGTCGACGGTGGCGGTGTTTCTGATTCTGGCGCTGGATCTGGGGGGCTACCGGTGGCTGGAGCGGGGCATCATGGCGTTTGTCGGGATCATCGGAATTTGCTATGGGTTTGAGGTGTTTCTGGTGCATCCGGACTGGAAGCTGGCAGCGTTCTATACGCTGATGCCGACGCTTGATCCGAAGGCGCTGCACAGCAGCCTGTATGTCGCCGTGGCAATGCTGGGCGCGACCGTGATGCCGCATGTGGTGTATCTGCACTCGGCGCTGGTGCAGCCTCGGTTGCAGGAGCTGGTGAAGCAGCCGAAGGTGCCGGGAGGGTCGCGGCGGCTGAGCTATCTGCGGTTTGAGCTGATTGATGTACTGGCGGCGATGAACGGGGCGTGGCTGATCAATTCGGCGATGATCGTGATGGCGGCGGTGGCGTTTGGACATCTGTCGAACCCGGTGACGACGATTGAGGATGCGCACCGCACGCTGGGGCCGCTGCTGGGGCCGCTGTCGGCGACGGTGTTTGCTGTCGCGCTGCTGTGCTCGGGGCTGTCGTCGTCGACGGTGGGGGTGATGGCGGGGCAGGTGATTATCGAGGGGTTCCTCGATATCAAATTTTCGATCTTTTTGCGGCGGTTGATCACGATCATTCCCGCGCTGGTGGTGATTGCGATCGGACTCGATCCGCTGAAGATCCTGATTCTTTCGCAGGTGGTGCTAAGCTTCGCGCTGCCGTTTGCGCTGATTCCATTGCTGGTGCTGACGAGCCGTGTGTCGGTGATGAAGACCTACGCGAGCGCGAGACGGACAAAGATTGCCGGGTGGTGCGCGGTGGGGGTTATTTTGACGCTGAATGTGGTTCTGCTGGGACAGATTGCGCTGGGGCAGTAGTCACAGGAACAACAGCAAAGGCAGAATCCGGTCGCTACGCCCCTTGGGCTTCACTCCAGTCTTCGGCAGAGCGGAAACCGCTTCGCGATGGCTTTAGACGCGGGGCTGAAACCCGCTGCTACCTCAGAGGCAGAGTTCGGCGGGAGCTAGTTCATCCAGCGTTTGTCATTGGGGTTTTTGCGGAGTTCGTCGGGGTCGACGTAGCGGCCGTCTTTGTCAAAGTGAACCTCGCGGTTCTGCTTCCGCATGTAGACCTCGAACTTGCGGGCGGCGCGGCGGCGCTTCCAGCGGTAGTAATTATTGCGGACGCCGAAGTAACGCTCGCTCAAACCGAAGGCCACGCCGCGGCGAGGAGCGAACTTCACAAATAAGAAGCCGCAGAGTGCGCCGGAGAGCTGCAGGAGAGCGCCGAAGCTGTCGGCCTCTTTGAGCAGCAGGGCGATGGCGATGAGGATGTAGATCGCGACCATGTATTTCGCCTTGATGCGCAGGACGAACCAGAGGAGAAATTCCTGGTCGCCGAAGAGCATGGCGATGGCGACCATCAGGCCGAAGATTCCGGCCCAGGCGCCTGCCGCGACAATGTCGGGGCGAAGGCCGAGGATGTGGGTGAAGGAGATCGCGGAGGCGACGAGTGCGCCGCCGATGACGGAGGTGAGGTAGAGCTCGGTCATCCAGCGGCTGCCGTAGGCGCTCTCCAGCATGGAGCCGACGAACCAGAGGGTGAGCATGCCGAAGAGGATGCCGAGGATTCCCTCGTTGATGAAGGAGTAGGTGAAGAGCTGCCAGATTTCGCCGTGGGCTACCGCCAGCGGCTCCAGCAGGAGATGGTAACGCAGAATCTCGAAGTAAGTGGGCGCGAGCCAGTGCAGGACGCCGAAGACAAAGAACGTCACGACGTTGGCCAGAATGATCCTGCGGGTGGCACCGGTAAAGGCGGGGAGGCTCAGCGAGATGGAACCGGAGCGGGGCATTGGTCTTATTTCATCATAGGCGCAGTGCCCTGAGTACGGGCGGGAGCACCTGGGCAGTGTGAATTTTAACTTTGGATCCGAGCTTCAGACGGATGGCGAGCATGGAAGATCGTCGCCATCCTGCCTGTTTTTATTCGGTTGCGGGTGGGGCAGCCGCGGGACGCACTGTGCGCGGCGCGGGCATAGGATAAACGGCTGCGCTGCGGTGGCCAGCCGCGTCGACAGAGCGCACACCGAAGATCACGTTGTCCTTGGAGATGGGCAGCGCAATGGTGGTGGCGTTGCCGACGGAGATGAAGCTGGTCCAGTCAGGCTGGTCCGTGTCGCGGTAGACGATCTCGAAGGTAGCGTCGGCGGGCATGCCCGCAGGTTTGTCCCAGCGGAGGTTGGTTCGGGTATCGTACGGCGGATCGAGGACGGTGACCTTCTGGGGCTGGCCAGGCGCGGAGGCTAAGGTGGCGAGGGTGGCGGCGTTGAGACGGGCGACGTTGGCGATGTAGTCAAAGTCGTCGTACTGCAGGAGATCGCCGTACTGGATGCCGTTTTCCACGCGCACGTTCTGGTGCTGGTGGTTGAAGTTTTCGAGCCACTCGGTGAAGCGGACGGCGGCGAAGCCCTCCTGCGAGAAACTGGTGTGGTCGCCGCCGCGGCCGAAGCGGTCGCGCCGGAAGATCATAACGGGATGGAAGGCGGGGATGGAACGCATCGCCATATTATGGGGCCGGCCGGGGGGTGTGCCCGCGGAGAGGCGCTCTGAAGTGGGGTGGAAATAGGTATGGTCTACATCGACGATGGCGCGGGCGAGCTCGCGGGCGGGAGAGTCGTTCTCGGCACCGATGGTCTGGATCTGGCGGAGCTGATCGAGGGTCGCGGGGCCGGGGACGCCTTCGGAGAAGACGCGGACGGCGGATTTATCGGCACCGACTGCGCCGGGCGTGGTGTCGCCACCGACGATGTCGTTGTTCAGCACGGCCTCGAGATCCCAACCCTCGGACTTTGCGAGCTTCGCAAGATGACGGCTGCCGTTCAGGCCCTGCTCCTCCCCGGCGACGGCGACGAAGACGATGGTGCTGGGGAATTTGAGCTTGCTGAGTACACGGGCGCATTCGATTGAGACGGCGGTTCCGCTGGCGTCGTCGTTGGCTCCAGGGGCGGGGTCGTGGGTATTTTCGTCGGCAGAGTTGCGGGAGTCGTAGTGGCCGGTGACGAGGACGCGGCGGTCGGCCTGGGCGGGGTCAGTGCCTTTAAGGACGGCGTAGACATTGGTGATTTTAGTGGGCACTTTAATGCGGGCGTTCGGGGCGGTGCCGGGGGGTTCTACAAAGTCGTCTCGTTTGACTTCGAGACAGCCGCCGCAGGCCGCGGAGTAGCGTTTGAACTCGGACTCGATCCAGTCGGCGGCGGCGCTGACGCCGGTTCCGGGTGCAAGATCGGTGTCCATGCTGGAGTGAGTGCTGCGGTTGTTGAAGCTGACCAGTTTTTCGATGGTGGCGCGGATGTTTTCCGGAGAGACCTGCTGGAGGGCTGCTGCAATGGCGGGGTCCGTGGGGGCGACCGGAATGGGCTGGCCAACAGGGGGCGTCTGCTGGGCATGGAGAATACCGGAGGACAGCAGAGAACCCATCATTGCAAATCCTATGACAAGACGGTTAAAGCGGGCAGGTGAACGATATCCAAATGTCACGAAACTTCTCCTTGTATTGAGACCAGGACGCTGTAATCATCGTAAGCTTGACGAGGGGGCCGGATGGCCGCTAAATAAATATCTGATGCGTCCCGCAAGCTGCTCCTATCATCCTATAGGCGGGCAGCGGACCCAAACTACTGGAGGCTCGATCATGGCTGCTGTATGTCCCGAATGCGATAACCCGATTGCTGTTGATGTCGATGAGGTGGAAGAAGGCGAGACCGTCCAGTGCGATGAGTGCGGCATGGAGCTTGAGATTGTTTCGGTCGACCCGCTGGAGCTGGTGGCCGTCGATGAGGCTGGTTACGACGACGAAGACGCGATGCACACCAGCGATGAAGAAGATGAGTAAGACTGCTGTAACAGTAGCCGTATACTGAAGTTATGAAGCATACTCCACTTCTGTTTCGCTCCTTTGTCGGTAAGGTCCTCCTGGGTGCCTGTTCCGTCGCAGGCCTTTCTCTGGTTGCTGTGGGGGTGTACGCGCAGCAGCGCGGACCGGCGCAGCGCGTGGTTCAGGGCAAGGTCGTCAACAAGGCTGAGACGGCGGTCAATGGGGCGGTCGTTTACCTGAAGGATGACCATAGCCTCGCAGTAAAGAGCTATATTACCGACAGCGAAGGGACCTACCGGTTTGGCCAGCTCGCACAAAACACGGACTATGAGCTGTGGGCAGAGAACAACGGCAAGAAGAGTTCCGTAAGGTCGATTAGTTCTTTCGACAGCAAAAATCAGTTCTACATCAATCTGAAGATCGACGCAGACAAGTAGCTTTGCGCGCAGCTTTCTATGCTGCCGTTTGTCAGACTCCTTTGAGTTTGAGAGGTGTCCAGCCTTCAGGCTGCAACTCGATCTCCCTGGCCTGGCGGTTGGCTGGTGACAAGGAATCGGGTTGTGGCTGGGCTTTGGTTGATTGCCTGATGCGCTTCGCCGGGAGCGATCTCTGCACCCTCCCCGGCATGGAGGGTGATGTGTTGACGCTCAATCTCCAGCGTCAGCTCGCCTTCAATCACGTAAAAGAACTGGCGAGCGTGAAGATGATAGTGGCGCGCCTCGCTGGCACCAGCGGGCATCGTCTCCTGAATGACGGAGAGCTCGGATGTGCGAACGAGGTGCCAGCCATCGCAGTCGTTTCCGGCAGGACCGCCCCATTTATAGTGCCGGGCATTGAGCGTGCTGACAACGTCTGGCGGCATATCGTTCGCTTTCTCTACAGCGGGATATTGCCGTGTTTTTTGGCAGGATTTTTGTCGCGCTTGGTCGCCAGCATGTCGAGTGCGGAGTTCAGGCGGCGGCGGGTCTCGCTGGGAAGGATCACGGCGTCGACGTAGCCACGTTCGGCCGCGACGTAGGGGTTTGCAAAGCGCTCGCGAAACTCCTCTACCTTCTCCTTACGGGCCTCAGCAAGGATGGTGAGCTTTTCTTCTTCGGTGAATGACTTACCCTGTGGCCACATGGCCTCCGCGCGGCGTAGAGTGAGGTCCAGCTCGCGCTTGTAGACGATGTTAACCGCGCCTTCGGGGCCCATGACGGCGATCTCCGCGGTGGGCCATGCGAGGTTCAGATCGGTGCGGAGATGCTTCGAACTCATGACGCAGTATGCGCCGCCGTAGGCCTTGCGCGTGATGACGGTGAGCTTTGGTACTGTGGCTTCGGCGAAGGCGTAGAGCAGCTTGGCGCCGTGGCGGATGATGCCGCCGTGCTCCTGCTGGATGCCGGGCATGAAGCCGGGTACGTCTTCGAAGGTGATGAGCGGGATGTTGAAGGCATCGCAGAAACGTACGAAGCGCGCACCCTTGACGCTGGCGTTGATGTCCAGCACGCCGGCGAGGAATGCAGGCTGATTGGCGACGATGCCCACGGAACGACCAGCCATGCGGGCGAAGCCGACGACAATGTTGCGCGCAAAGTGCTCCTGTACCTGGAAGAAATAGCCATCGTCGACGATGCGGGTGATGACGTCGATCATGTCATAGGGCTGGTTGCTTTCTGCCGGGATGATCGTGTCGAGTGCGGAGGCTGTGCGGGCAGGGTCGTCCTGGATGGGCTTGCGGGGGGCGTCGTCGAGGTTGTTCGAGGGCAGAAAGCTGAGCAGTTCGCGGACGGTGGCGAGGCATTCCTGGTCGTCGTGCGCCATGAAGTGGGCCACGCCGGAGATTTCGTTGTGTGTGACTGCGCCGCCAAGTTCGGCTTTGGTTACGTCCTCGTGCGTCACGGTCTTGATGACGTCGGGGCCTGTGACGAACATGTAGCTCGTCTTCTCGGTCATCAGCGTAAAGTCTGTGATCGCCGGAGAGTAGACCGCGCCGCCTGCACAGGGTCCGAGGATGGCGGAGATCTGGGGGACGACCCCGCTGGCCAGCGTGTTGCGTAAGAAGATGTCCGTATAGCCGGCGAGTGAGACCACGCCCTCCTGAATGCGGGCCCCACCGGAGTCGTTGAGGCCGACGATGGGAGCGCCGACGCGCATGGCCATGTCCATGATCTTCACGATCTTCGCGGCGTTGGCCTCGGAGAGTGAGCCACCGAATACAGTGAAGTCCTGCGCGAAGACGAAGACGACGCGGCCATGCACGCGGCCGTAGCCTGTGATAAAGCCGTCTCCGGGAACGCGCTGCTCCGCCATGCCGAAGTCTGTCGCGCGGTGCGTCACGAACTTGTCGGTCTCTTCGAATGTGCCTTCGTCGAGGAGGAAGTCGATGCGTTCGCGGGCTGAGAGCTTCCCGGCTTTGCGTTCACGAGCGCGGCGCTCGGAACCCCCGCCTTCTTCCGCGATGGCGTGGCGGGCGGCAAGCTCTGCGAGTTTATGCTGATGACTGTCAGACGTCGCTGCGGGGGCGGGTTGTTGCACGGGATGCTCGGCGGCTGCCATAGAACGAGATTCTAGCAGCGCGTCCCCGGTCCAGTCCTGTATGGGTCATTCGATGCATTTGCAGGCCCGGCATAGTGAGACAGGTGAAATTGACATCAAACACAGTCAGGAGTTGCCGAAATGTTCAGGTCAAACAACTGCGTTGCTATCCATCTAAAAGACATCGCTGCGGCGGAGAACTTTTATACCCATGTGATGAAGTTCAGGCTGGTGTCGAAGTCGGAGAAATATCTCGAATACGACACCGGGCACTTTCTTCTCTATGTGAATCAGGATCTGGATACGCGGCCACCCATTCCGAGCTTTACCGTGAACGACCTTGCAGCAGCGAAAGAGTCCCTGCTTGGGAATGGGTGCGTTATTCTTCGCGAGGATGAGAATTCGCTCTACTTTCGCGATCCATTCGGTATCACTTACGACGTGATTAGAGGCAAATAAAAAGCGAATATATAATCTTTCTATCTGGTTATGTCTGCCGCTCCCCAATCCGACCGGTTTGGCTTCCTGCACATCGACCTGAACAGCTTCTTTGCGTCGGTGGAGCAGCAACTGTACCCGGAGTATCGCGGACGGCCACTCGCCGTTGTCCCTACGCAGGGGGATACGACCTGCTGTATCGCCGCGAGTTACGAGGCGAAGGCGTTGGGGATTAAGACCGGAACACAGGTAGGCGAGGCCAAACGCATCTGTCCGGGAATCGTTCTCATCGAGGGCAACCACAACGTCTATGCCGAGTATTCGCACAGAATATCTGCCGCAGTCGAGCGGTGCTGTCCCGTCGCACATACGCCCTCTATCGACGAGATGGCCTGTCAGCTGATGGGACGTGAGCAGGAGCCGCCACGCGCACGGCAGATCGCACTCGACATCAAGCAGGCCATCAAAGACGACGTCGGCGAGGCATTGCTCTGCTCTATCGGCATGGCGCCTAATCGTTATCTTGCGAAGATCGCCAGCGATATGCAGAAGCCTGACGGACTGATCGGTTTGCTGCCGTCGCAGTTGCCCAGGGCAATTGCGCATCTTGAATTGCGCGATCTGCCAGGCGTTGGAGCGAGAACGGAGGTTCGGCTGAAGGCGAAGGGCATCACCACGATGGAGCAATTGCTCGCGCTGAATCGCGACGGTATGCATAAGCTGTGGGACAGCGTGTGGGGCGACCGACTTTACCACTGGCTGCGCGGCGCGGAGAGCGGGGACGACGGCGCTCCTGTGGCTACCGGCGTGCAGAAGTCGCTCGGCCACTCGCATGTGCTGGGGCCGGAGCATCGCTCGCAGAATGGTGCATGGGCGGTGGCGCATAAGCTGCTTCATAAGGCTGCGATGCGATTGCGAATGGAGCATTTCTATACCGGCTCGATGGCTGTGACGATTCGCTTTGCCCTGACGAGAGAGCAGGCGGCGCGCATCAAGGCGAAGCGACACTTCAGCGGGATCAAGCACTCCGGATGGGCGATGGAGGCGCGGTTTCGCGACTGCCAGGATACCCTTACGCTGCTCGAGGTGTTGCGCGGCGTGTGGGGGCAGCGGCCGCAGGGGGAGGATTTTCAGAGGCCGTTTTTTGTCGGCGTTACTTTGCGCAACCTCATCCCTGAGAGCGAATATCAAGTTGAACTATTTGCCGATGAAGGCAATCGCGCCGGGCTCTCCGCCACAATGGACAAGCTGAATCTGAAGTACGGCCACACCACGCTGCATTTTGCCGGAATGCTTCCGGCACGCGAATCTGCGCCAACGCGCATCGCATTCACGCAGATTCCGGTGCAGTACGGCGTCGACTACATGTAGGCTGTTCGCATTATTTAGTATGTTCGCCACGATGAATGATTATCGGGAGGTCCGGCTCCTTCGACGACGGGGCTGTTGCATCCGGGCCTCTACAGAGAGCGCATGACAACTGTCATCTTCGATTCGTGACGCACAACACTATTGCATTTCGACGGACGGGCGCAGGATCTCTTCTGTAAGCAAAAATTACAGGAGACAGATGATGCCGCCTACCGTGATCGCACAAGAAACAGGCACTGCCGCCGTGAGGACGATGGCTCCCGTACAACAGCCAATCGCCATACTGGCAAACGTCACCAAACGTTACGGCGCGACCATAGCGCTCGATGGTCTGAGCCTTGCACTGAGGCCGGGCGAGGTGGTCGCGCTGCTTGGCCCGAATGGTGCAGGTAAGTCCACTGCCGTGCGCTTGCTGCTCGGACTCATCGCTCCCAACACCGGCACAGCGAGGGTCTTCGGCAGCGATCCGCGCGATCCCGCAACGCGCACCCGCGTCGGCGCAATGCTGCAGGTGGCGCGGCTTCCGGAGACGCTGCGGGTCTGCGAACACATTGATCTCTTTCGCAGTTACTACCCACGGCCGCTGCCCGCGGAAGAGATCGTCCGAATCGCGCAGCTTGACGGTATTTATAACCGCTTCTTCAGTCAGCTCAGCGGCGGGCAGAAGCAACGTGTTCTCTTCGGCCTCGCATTGTGCGGCGACCCTGACCTGATCGTCCTCGACGAGCCTACCGTTGGTATGGATATTGAGGCGAGGCGCGGTCTGTGGCAGCAGATTCGCAACCTCGTGGAGCGCGGCAAGACAGTCCTGCTGACCACGCATTATCTCGAAGAGGCCGACGCTCTCGCTCATCGCATTGTCGTCATCAACGAGGGAAAAGTCGTCAGCGAAGGCACACCCTCGGAGATCAAGAACAGTGGGGCGGGGCGCAGAATCAGCTGTTTTACGCGCCTCACGGCTGAGTATCTGCGCACACTTCCCGGCGTTGCCCGGGTGGAATGCGACCGCGAGACTGTCGTTGTCACCGCGAGCGAGGTCGAGAGTGTTGTCCGCGAGATGCTTCTTCAGGATGCGGCCCTCAGCAATCTTGAGATTGCCAGCCCCGCTCTCGAAGACGCCTTCCTCGCTCTCACCAGCTCCCGTTGACGCCTCTTGTGACAGGCATCGCGCGACCGTAATCCAGGAGAACACTATGTCCACCGCACCTCTCGCTTATACGACTGCATCGTCTTCCGGCTTCGCACAATCTCTGAGCCTCTACGGCAAGGAGACAAAGTACGAGTTTTTCAAACTGCTTCGCGCAAAGTCCTTTTCGCTTGCCGTCATTGGTTTTCCGGTGATGTTTTATCTGATCTTCGGCATCGCGAATCGGCATGTCAGTAACGGCAATGTGCATATCGCCAAATACATGTTGGGCGGTTACGCCTGCTTCGGCCTGGTCGGCGCGGCGCTCTTCGGCATCGGCGTTGGACTGGCCGCGGAACGAGCCGCCGGATGGCTTGAACTGAAGCGCGCCAGCCCCATGCCCCCGATGGCCTATCTGTTCGCGAAGTGCATCACAGCCGTCGCCTTCGGCATCATCATCGTCAGCGTTCTCACAATCCTTGCTGTGACGATGGGCGGGGTGACACTCTCACCAGACGAGCTCGTCAGGATGCTCGGCATGACCGTTGCCGGAGCGATCTCTTTTGCCAGCATGGGTCTGCTGCTCGCCCAGATCGTCCCGGCCAATGCGGCGTCCGGCATCGTCAATCTGATTTATCTGCCGATGTCGTTCATGAGCGGTCTGTGGGTGCCGATCCAGTTTCTGCCACACTGGCTGCAGCAGATCGCGCCGGTGCTGCCGACCTATCACCTCGCACAGCTGATGCTCAGTATTTATGGGTATCAGGACCATGCCTCGCTTGCGAGCCACTGGATGGGACTCGCAGGCTTTACCATGCTGATGCTCGGCCTCAGCTGGCTGGTCTTCAACCGCTCACAGCAGAATGCATGATAAGGCAGCAGATCGCAGAAGCGGTACACTTTCGGAAAAGGTATGAGCACCGCACAGAACAGATCGTCGTACGGAGTGGATATAGGGACGCAGAGTGGCACGGGCTACATCTGGCTCGCGTACTCGGCCTTCTTCTTTATCGATCCTGTCCTGCGCCATGAACGCCGATTCTGGCTACAGTGCGGCGCAATCTACATAATATTTCTTGCGATTTACATCGGCTATATGCGCGCTCGCAGCATACGGCAGCGATATCTGCTTCTGGCTGCGTTCTACCTGCTTGGAGTCATCTCGCTTCCCATCAACACAGGCTCCACAAGCTTCTTCATCTACGCCTCGTCCTTTCTTCCGTTCGCCGTTGTCTCCGCGCCGGTGGTTGTCGGCCTGATCGCGCTGCAGTGCTTTGGCCTGGTGACGGAGGGACTCTGGCTGCATATTAATCCGCTCTTCCTCTCTGTAATGGCCTTCCTCAGCGCTGTCATTGGCACCGGTAATTTTTTCATCGCGCAACAGAAGCGCGCGGACAGCAAGCTGCGCATAGCCAACGATGAGATCGAACAGCTTGCCGCACTTGCCGAGCGGGAGCGCATCGCTCGCGATCTGCATGACGTGCTGGGCCATACACTGTCGGTGATTGTGCTGAAGGCGGAGCTTGCGGGGAGGCTGATCGAACGCGATCCACAGCGGGCCGCGCTTGAGATTGCCGACGTCGAAAAGACAGCACGAACAGCGCTGAGCGAGGTGCGGCAGGCAATCGGAGGTTATCGCTCCCAGGGTCTGCCCGCGGAGATGGAGCTTGCCCGCAAAACGCTGGATGCGGCGGGCGTCGCGCTGTCCTGCGAGTCCGCGCTGCCTCAGCTGACCGCAGCGGAGGAGACTGTGCTTTGTCTGGCTGTGCGTGAGGCTGTGACAAATGTGGTGCGCCATGCTCAGGCTACGTGCTGCCGCGTGAGCTTTACAACGACCGATGACGGTGCGCACTCGCTGTTGATCGCCGACGATGGCGCACACCCGCTGGTGCAGGAGGGGAATGGTCTGCGTGGAATGCGCGAGCGCGTACAGTCGCTTGGAGGGCGCGTCTCCATTACGAGCGGCCCCGGCGTTACTCTTTTGATTGAGCTTCCGCAGACAACTCAACGCCATAGCACGGCGCCCTGTGTGGCCCTATGAGCGCGCCTGTTCGTGTCGTGCTTGCTGAAGATCAGGCCATGGTCCTTGGCGCGCTATCGGCTCTGCTTGAGCTGGAGTCGGATATCTCTGTCGTGGCCAGTGCCGCGAATGGACGCGAGGCGCTGGATGCGGTCGCCAGGCTGTCGCCGGACGTTCTCGTCACCGACATCGAGATGCCCATTATGACCGGGCTGGAGCTGGCGGCCAGTCTGCGCAACAGCCATCCTGGTGTCCGCACGATCATTCTTACGACCTTCGCTCGGCCAGGCTATCTGCGGCGCGCTCTGGATGCAGGGGCACGAGGTTATCTGCTGAAGGATCGTCCGGCGGCAGAGCTGGCTGATGCCGTGCGACGGGTTCATCGCGGGCTGCGCGTCGTCGATCCCGCGCTTGCTGCTGAAGCGTGGAATGCCGAGCTCGATCCGCTCACCGAACGCGAGCGGCAGATACTGCAACGCGCCGGCGATGGCAGAAGCAGCACTGAGATCGCCAGCGAGCTGCATCTCTCCGAAGGGACAGTCCGCAATTATCTCTCCGAGGCGATCACCAAGCTCGGCGCCTCCAACCGTGTGGATGCTGCTCGCATCGCCCGCGCCAAAGGCTGGCTATAGCGCCAGCCCGCAAATAAAAACGGGCCGGCAGAGTTTCCTCACTCTGCCGGCCCCATTTCGGCTTTGCTTATTGGTCATCAAACTCATCTTCCGCATCAGATGGCCCCATCATGCGCGTGGCAGCCCGTACCGCAGCATAGGATTTCATCTGGTACTCGTGCGGTGGAGTATTGCCCGCAAGATAACGCACGAAGTAATCCCAGCGGCGACGCGTCATGTACTGCGAGGCCTCCGCGTAGCCGTGAGCGACGTTTGGAATGATGAGAAGGTCGAAGTCCTTGTTCGCATTGATGAGGGCGTCGACAACGAGCAGCGTGTTGTTGAGCGGCACGTTATTGTCCATCGTTCCATGCGCCAGGAGCAGGTGGCCCTTCAGATTCTGGGCGAAGTTTTGATTGGCCTGGCTGTCGTAGTTCGTCGTGCTATCGGGATTTTTTACCAGCAGGCCCGACCACTTCTCAGCCCAGTCATCCTCGTAGTCGCGCTGGTCGTGGTTGCCACTCTCCGCGATGCCGACTTTGAAAAAGTCCGGATAGTGGAACATCGCCGCAGCCGTCGCGTTGCCGCCTCCGGAGTGCCCGTAGATGCCCACGCTGTCGAGGTCGATCCACGGGTACTTTGCCGCAAGGTCTTTCATGCCGGACATCTGGTCGGGAATCGTATTGTCGCCCAGATTGCCGTAGTAGAACTCGTGAAATGCCTTCGAGCGCCACGGCGTTCCCATGCCATCGATTCACACAACAACGAAGCCAAGCTCCGCCAGCGACTGCATGTCGCGATGTGCCGCGGCGAAACCACGGCCTCCGCAGGAACCTGTCTGCGGGCCAGGATACACATTGTTCACGATGGGATATTTATTCGAAGCGTCGAAGTTTGTCGGCCTGAACATGAAACCGTAGAGGTCGGTCTTTCCATCACGCGCCTTCACGGTGATCGGCACCGGAGGAACCCAGCCCGCGGCCAGCAGCTTCGAAATGTCCTGCTTCGCGACGTCGAGGACTACTTTGCCGTTAGTGTCGCGAACCACCGTCGTCTGTGGCTGCGTGACCGTTGAGTAGACATCGATGAAGTAGCGTCCGTCCGGCGATGAAGTGATCGCGTGGTCCGCATTCTCCGGCGTCAGCAGCTTCATGTCCTTTCCATCGAAATGGATGCTGTAATAGTGCGAGAAGTATGGGTCGCTGCCCTGCTCTTTGCCGACCGCGAGGAAGTAAATCGTCCGTGTGTTCTGATCTACATGCAGGACCTGCGTGACGTTACCATCGCCGTGGGTGATCTGGTTTTTCAGTTTGCCGGTGGTCGCGTCGTAGAGGTACATCTGGCCCCAGTTGTCGCGTTCGCTGAACCAGAGCAGCTCGTTCGTCTTCGACAGATACTTCCAGTTCACTTTATCGTTGCCGCTCTCGTAAAACTTAGCGGTCGTCTCACCCATGACATCGCGCACGTCGCCTGTCGCGACATCGGCGATGCGCATCCACTCCTGCTTATGGTCGCGGGAGGTGGAGACGAACGCCAGATGCGTACCGTCGTCGCTCCACTGCACATCGTCCCACCCGCTGCCGCCACGACAGCTGATGTCATCGCACAGGCTGGAGCGGTGCTGGTCCGGCGGCATCTTCAGCCGAATTACTTTTGGCGCGTCGACGTCGATAATCACGCGCTCGATCATAGTGACATTTTCATCGCCGACCAGAGGGTACTTCCATGCCTTCAAGACAGGATGGCCGTTGGTGACAGGGACCAGATACATTTCGCCGACTTTACGCTGATCCTGCTGAAAAGTCGCAATCTTCTTCGAGTCCGGCGACCAGACCAGGATGGGGTTATTGCTCATCTGCCAGCCGGCGTTGTCGGTCGCGTAGCCGAAGTCCTTTACGCCGTCGGTGGTCAACTGCGTCTCTTTGCCGGTAGCGATGTCACGGACCCAGAGATTCCAGTCGCGAATAAATGCGGCCTTCTTTTTGTCCGGAGAGACATCGGTTCCGTTGTGGCTTCGACCACCGGCAGGCTCCTCTTCTTCGTCCGCTGCAGGAAAGTTCTGTGAAGTCACCTCCGTGCAGACGCCTTTTCCGCTCAGGTCGCAGTTGAATTTGCGCGACCTGGAACTCACGACAACGGTTCTGTCTCCATTCGCGAAGGAGATTTCCGGGAAGACGAGGTGATGCGCATCCGCCTTCATGCTGCCGTTGGTTGCAGCAGTCAACGCAGCTGCCAGCTTTACCTGATCGAACGCAGGCGCCTTTGTGCCCTTCGCCGGATCGACCAGCATGTAGGTCAGGCCATCCGGGCCGTTGTCGCGATACCAGAAGCGGCCATCTTCCAGCCATGCCGGGTGAGCTACTCCGTGGTAGACCAGCGAGTTGACGTTGTACGCCATGAACTTCTCCGCTCGCGCATAGTCTTCGGTCGTAAGCTGCTTCCCCTGCGCCATCCCATTGGCAGCGAAACAACAACCAAGAGCAACTCCTGCAACGACTACCAGTCTCTTCCCCACGAACATGCTTCCAGCCTCCGAATCTTTCACACTTAGTTCAAAGTATATGGGTGATATCTGACCTTCGGTCGCCTGCATTTTTTTTTGCAACAGAAGAAATCTCCGCAAGACGGTCTTTGCGCTTTGCGGTGAGCTAATTGCCAGGCACCTCAGAGTTGCGCACCTTCCATAACATCTGCCGCAGAATCCCCATCCAGACCGGAAGATCGCTCGCTGTTACTCCCATCCTCAGGACCAGCCGGCGAATCTGCGCTTCGTCGCTGTTGGCCGGATGACGCCTGGAGTAGCCGGTCTTTTCCAGCACTTCCGTCAGGAGTGAGATCAGACGCTCAGTCTCTGCCGCCACAGCCACTGGTGGAGCTTCGATTGCCCCCGTTTCCGGCTGCCGTATCAGCTCATAGAGACAGACTGCGACAGCCTGTCCGAGGTTCATCGAAGGATGACGGAGCTCCTCGTGCCGGTGCATCGGAATCGTCAGAAGCCAATGGCAGTGGCTCAGCTCCTCGTTGCTCAGCCCGGTCTTCTCCGAGCCGAACAGCAGCGCGACCCGTCCTCCCTCACGCGCCAGTTCATTGCGAATCTTCTGTGCCGCCGCAGGCAGCGCATGCAGAGGATGCTGCAATGCCCTCTCGCCCACGGCTGTTGTTCCTATCACCAGCGTGCAGTCGGCAACTGCCTCCGCAACGCTGCCGAACGCGGCTGCCGCGGCCAGCACCGCGGAGGCGTCCACCGCAGAGCGCGCCGTCTCGAACGGTACAGCGTAGTCGTTGACCACACGCAGATGGCGGAAGCCGAAGTCATGCATGGCACGAGCCACCGCGCCGATGTTGTTCGGATTGCGCGCCCGCACCAGTACCACGGCGACTCTGTCCAGATCCCATTCATTCTCCATCTCTTTTGATTTTAGGCGCGACAGCAAAAAGCGGCCGGCGAAGACATTCGCCGGCCGCTTCTGTTCGTTGCTCTACGTCTACTTATGTTCGTGTTCGCCGCCACCACCGTGGCCGCCTTCAGCATGGGGCTGGGCATGTGGCTGAACCTGCGCATGTTGCGCTGCCGGCTGGGCATGGTTATTTGCCGCGCCAGAGTTACGCTCGTTGGCCTGAGCTGCAGGATGCTGACTGCCCTGTTGCCCAAAGCCGCCGCGCTGCTGCGCTGCCGCATGGTATTCGCTCGTTGTTCTGGCTGCAGCCATCTGCGGACGGCCGCCGTTCACAGATGCCAGGTTGCCGCGATCAGCCCGCGCCATCTGCATATGATTCTGCTGCTCGGAGGTTGGAGCAATATGGCTCTCGCGGCCATAGGCAGCTTCCTGCGCGCTTGGACGTGCCTGAATTCCACCAGCACCACCGTTGAAGCTGGTGCGGCTGCCGATCGTGGTGCGATTGATGACCGTCCTGTCGACATAGGTACTGTGAATGATCGTTGTATTCACGTTCACCACAGCGGTGTTATAGGCGAAGTGACCCCCAACCCAGCGACCGCCACCAAAGCCGACACCACCGAAGCCGAAGCCGTAGTTCACTCCACCGTAGAAGCCGACGTGCGGACCCCAGTAGCCAGCATGGAAGAGATACGCTCCTCCGCCCCAGCCCCAGTAACCGGGGGTCCAGAGCAAGCCAACCTGAGGGGGACGAACCCAGACGCCGGGAACCCAGTAGTAGCCCGCATCGCCGTAGGCCCAGTAGCCGGGGTTCCAGAGATAACCATCTCCCGGGCAGAGCGGCTGGGTATACACGGGCAATACCGGCGGGGCAAAGCCAACTGAAATAAAGACTCCTGCGAACGATGCCGCAGGCACAAGCGCGAGAGCCGCGCCCACAATCAATTTACGAATTAAACTAAAAGATCGCATACACCACTACCTCAGGATTCTGGCGTCACGGCACTACTGCCGCTGCCTCAAATTTGTTGAACAAAGCATCTTTACAATCGCTCATTCTGACATACGACTATGGAAACACGTACTCCCTGCGGAAGTTTCAAACTTTCCATGAGAACTCAGCAAAATTTCTACAACTTTAGTCGTGCTTTCAAGCAACATAGCCCTGCCGGGACACATCGGCGCGTCACGTCGCCCGTCGGCGACCTGGCCACTCATCTACACTGATGCTTCGGCCTTCTGTAAAACGCCTGGTGCTTCGCCAGTGCACTGCGCCCACTAACCCTCAATAAATCGCTGCGCTTTATGTCCGACAACTTCGCCCAACTCGTCAAGCAGCAGGCCGACATCGTCCGCATCGTCGGTGAGTACATCACGCTGCGCAAAGCCGGCGCCAACTACTCCGCGCTGTGCCCATTCCACAAGGAGAAGTCCGGCTCCTTCTATCTCTACGCCGCGCAGGGCAACTTCTACTGCTTCGGCTGCCATGAGCACGGTGACGTCTTCACCTTCGTCATGAAGATGGAGAGCCTGAGCTTTCCGGAGGCCGTACGAGCCGTCGCGCAGAAGTGCGGTATTCCTCTGCCGAAGCGCGAGTTCAATTCGCCGGAAGAGGCGCGTGAGGCCGGCCTGAGACGACAGCTCATCGATATTCACGAGGCGGCGACGCAGTACTTCGAGGCCTGCCTGAAGAGTCCCGAGGCGGCGCGCGCCCGCGAGTATCTGACTGGCAGGGGCGTCATCGCAGACACGATTGCGAAGTTTCGCGTCGGCTACGCGCCGGATGACTTCAACCACATGCGCGAGCACATCGGAAAACACTTCCCCGAAGAGGTTTTGCGCGCCAGCGGTCTCTTCAAATCGAAAGAACAGGCCGACGGCAGCCACGGCCAGCTCTACGCCGGTTTCCGTAAGCGCATCATGTTTCCGATCGCCAACGAGCAGGGCAAGACGATTGCCTTCACTGGCCGCGCTGTCGACAGTCAGGACGAGAAGGGCAGGCCCATCGCCAAATACTTCAACTCGCCCGAGACCGCGCTCTACAGCAAAGGCCACATTCTGTTCAACCTCGACAAGGCGAAGGGCGACATACGCAAGCTCGACTTTGCGCTTATGGTTGAAGGCCAGATGGACTGCATCTCCGTCTACATGGCCGGGATCAGAAGCGTGATCGCAACCTCCGGAACCGCCTTCGGGGAGATCCAGGTCCGCCTGTTGAGCCGCTTCACCAAACGGGTGTTTATCAACTTCGACCCTGACGATGCAGGCATTGCAGCTACGGAAAAAGCGATTGCGCTGCTCACCGAAGAGAACTTCGAGGTGAAGGTGGTTACGCTGGAAGGCGGTCTCGATCCGGACCGTTACATCCGCGAGCAGGGCATCCAGGCTTACCAGGCCGCTCTGCGCGGTGCAAAGCGCCACTCGGACTACCTCCTCGACCGCGCGCGCGAACAGTTTCCCGGCCGCAACGCCGACGCCAAGGTGAAGGCGCTCAACTTTCTGCTGCCTCATATCCGCCGCATGCCTAGTCTGATCCAGCGCGACGAGTTCGCCGCCGACGCCGCACAGAAGCTTGGTATCGACTCTGCCATCCTGCGACAGGAGATCAGGCAGGCCGCAGCGCAACGCGTTGAAAGCGTCCGCTCCCATACGAACGACCCGCTCAGCGAGACAGAACGCATCCTCATCCGTGCTCTGCTCCTGCCCGAGAGCGATCCGGCCCGCGCACGCGCCGCCGATGGCCTCTCTCAACACCCGGAGTGGTACGACAGCCTCCCTGCCTCGGCGCTTCTTGAAAATCTTGCCAATGCACCGACGCCGGCGAATCCGCTTGACGCTGCCCCGGATCAGCAAAGCCGCGCTATGCTTGCCCGGGTGCTGCAACATACCGATGACGCCAGCGAAGCCTCATCCCAGGCTCAATCCATGACCGAGCAGGTAGAGAACGCTCTCCACACCCTGGAACACCGTCAACTGGAACGCCGTCAGCGCGAGATCCGCACACTCATCGCGGAGGCGGATCGTCGCGGAGATCACGAGATGCTCATGAAACTGACCGCAGAAAAGCTGCAGATCGACCGCAGGCTCCGCGAACACTAACGTTCGCCTCCTCAGTAAAAAGACAGATGTTAGGTTAGGCGGCACTAAGCCAGTTAGACTTTACCCAGGTCAAGAGATCCACAATGAGCATGGACAGTTCCACCAAACGAAGGCTGATGCTCGGCTTCCTCACCAACTGGGTGGGAAGGCTCTCCTCTACTATCATTCAGCTCGTGCAGGTGCCGGTCTTTCTTCACTTCTGGAGCGTTCCGGTATACGGCGAATGGATGATCGTGAACTCCATTCCGGCCTATCTGAGTTTCAGCAACATCGGCTTTGGCACCGTCGCGGGCAACGAGATGACGATGCTGGTGGCGCGCGAAGACCGCGCCGGGGCTCTGCGTATCTTCCAGAGCTGCTGGTGGCTGATCGCGATCATTTGCACTGCCACGATCGCTCTTCTTTGCGGCGCTCTCTACTATCTTCCCGCGGCTCAATATCTGAAGCTTAAAAGCATCAGCGATTCCGATACCAAGTGGATCATCTTTTATCTGGGTGTCGCCGTCCTGCTGGGACAGCTCGAACAACTGCTGCAGTCTGCCTATCGCAGTGTCGGCCGCTACTCGTACGGAACGTTCATGAAGAACATGTTCTCTCTGGGTGCCTTTGCCGCCATGATTCTTGCGGTTGTGCTGGGCGCCGGTGTGCGGACTACAGCGCTTGTCTTTGCCGTAGCCAATATCGCCATCACACTTGTGCTCTGCATCATGGTTCGTCGAGACATTCCGTGGATCGAGTACGGCTGGAAGAACGCGAGCTTCGCGGAGATCCGCAAACTTGCCCGACCCGCGATCGCATTCATGGGCCTTCCCATCGGCAATGCTCTGAGCCTCCAGGGCAGCCTGCTGGCTGTCGGCTACGCCCTTGGCCCCACAGAGGTCGTCGTCTTCAGCACCGCCCGTACTGTGTCCCGTGTCGCCCTCCAGATGGTCCAGATGGTGAACAGCACCTTTGAGCCCGAGATGTCGATCGCCTACGGAGCAGGAAACTACGCGCTGACCCGAACCCTCCTTCGGCGCGCCTGTCAGCTGGCACTCATCGTCGCCTTTATCATTGTGATCGGCATGATGACGTTCGGGCCGTGGTTTCTTACCCACTGGACAGGGGGGCACGTTCCACCGAGCCGGCCCCTGCTCAGCATTCTTCTGCTGGTCGTTGTTTTCTATTCCCTGTGGTCGACCAGTTCCACTCTGTTGACCTCGACCAACCAGCACCAGAAACTGGCCACGTACTACATCATCGGAACCAGCCTTGCCTGTTTTTTCTGCTACTTTCTGGCTCTGAAGTATGGCTTGTATGGGGCTGCCGCATCGCTGCTGGTGTCGGAGCTGGTCATGAATCTTTACGTGGTTCCAGCGTCGCTGCGAATCGCCCACGACACCCTGCCCGCTTTCCTCGCCAGTATGCTGCATTACCCGCCCTCGCTGCGGCCGGAGATGCTTTGGGCTCGGGTCAGACGGTCAAAACCCGGGCTGGAAAGCTGATCTCATATCGTTGCATCGAAAGAGGATATTTACTTTTGCACCCCGTTTTGCCGAGGAGTGCTCATTGAAGACGAACCCACCACATTGTTCAATAACCGGGCGGAGATTCTCTGTCCGGAATCTTTTAGCTGCTGAGAGCGTCTAATAATTGTGGTATCCTGTGATTCGCTGGGGAAGTGTGCCTTCGAATGCCCCGACCTTCTTAAGGTCACCGGGCTTGCCAACGCGGTCTAAACCGCAATCTGCTCCCCACCCAAATTACGCAACAACCAGGGGATTGGTCCGTCTGGATACCATTATCGATATCAGCGGCATCCCAACTATCAGAATCTTTTGCAGGAGTGCGCACAGCCGTGGCTGAAGAAATTGACAAGTACGAAGAAGATATAGACAAGCTCATCGACACAGGGAAAGAAAAGGGATATCTCACCTATGGCGAGGTTAATGACCTTTTGCCAGGCGATATCACAACTCCCGACGACCTCGATGATCTTCTCACCACCATTAACACCCAGGGCATCGATGTCCTCTCCGGCGAATCGAAGTTCGGCGGCGACCGTGACAAGTACGAACCGGAGGCCGGCGAAGAGTCGGACGACGTAGAACTCGATCTTTCGCCCGGAACGCTCGAGAAGACCAACGACCCCGTCCGCATGTACCTGCGCGAGATGGGCACCGTTCCTCTGCTTACCCGCGAGGGCGAAGTCGAGATCGCCAAGCGCATCGAGCGCGGTCAGCTCCGCGTCATGAAGGCCATCTCGCGCTCGCCGATCGTCATTCGAGAGATCGTCGGCCTGGGCGAAGACCTGCGCCGCGGCGTTCGCAACATCAAAGAGGTCGTCACCTTCGACGAAGAGGAGCTTACCGAAGAGATTCTGCAGGCCCGCGTTCGCGCCACGGCCGGCCGCATCGATGTGATCGTCAAGCACCAGAAGAAGGTGCAGGCGCTCCAGGAGAAGCTTGACGCTCCCGTAGGCAAGGACGCCAAGGCCAAAGCCAAAGAGACCCGCAAGCTACGCTGGCTCATCGGTCGCGAGCATGTCTATATCAATCGCATCGTCCGCGAGTTGAAGTACACCAACGGTGAAAAAAAGCGCCTGCTCGACAAGGTCAACAAGACTGTTGACGTGATGCGCACCCTCGAGCGCCAGATCAAGACGCTAGATACCAAATTCGAGGCCTCAAAGTCCGAGGAGCTGCGCAAGGAGTACCGCCGCCAGCAGAAGAACTGCCGCACCGATCTGGAGCGCGTCGAAGCTGACGCCGGCATCTCCATCGCCGATCTCAAGCGCACGCAGCGAGAGATGATTCAGGGCGATATGGACGCCGAGCGTGCCAAGCGCGAGCTCATTGAGGCTAACCTTCGCCTTGTCGTCTCCATCGCGAAAAAGTACACCAATCGCGGCCTGCAGTTCCTCGACCTGATCCAGGAGGGCAACATCGGCCTGATGAAGGCGGTGGACAAGTTCGAGTATCGTCGCGGATACAAATTCTCCACCTACGCGACGTGGTGGATTCGTCAGGCTATCACTCGCGCCATCGCGGACCAGGCCCGCACCATCCGCATTCCAGTGCACATGATCGAGACCATCAACAAGCTCATCCGCACCTCGCGTCAGCTGGTGCAGGAGCTTGGCCGAGAAGCTTCTTCGGAAGAGATCGCGCGTCGCATGGATATTCCGGTTGCAAAGGTCCGTAAGGTCCTCAAAATTGCACAGGAGCCCATCTCGCTCGAGACCCCCATCGGAGAAGAGGAAGATTCGCACCTTGGCGACTTCATCGAAGACCGTATGGCCGTCAGCCCCTCCGATGCCGTTATCTCGGTGAATCTGAAGGAGTACACCTCGCAGGTACTGCGCACCCTGACTCCTCGCGAAGAGCGTGTGATCAAGATGCGCTTCGGCCTCGAAGACGGATCGGAGCATACCCTCGAAGAGGTCGGCCAGTCCTTCCAGGTCACCCGCGAGCGCATCCGCCAGATAGAGGCCAAGGCACTCCGCAAGCTTCGGCACCCCAGCCGCAGCCGCAAGCTGAAGGCCTTCGTGGACGGCGTCAAGGACATGTAAACCGTTGCAAGTATCCGTACGAAAAAGCCTCGCTCTCCGCGAGGCTTTTTTCGTGACCGCTGCCCCTCAGCCCCCTCAAAGCTATTACCCACCGCGGATGGCAAGTTACACTCACTCTATGCCCGTTTCTGCGCCGCAACTGGTTCCGGAAAAGCCCACGACGCACTCCCGCCGTCTGGTGCATATTCGCGAGCTGGACGGGGTACGCGGTATCGCCGCGCTCATGGTCTTCTTTCACCACATCTGTTTCGCCTCATTCAGGCCCGCGGGCTGGGGCGCGCCCGTGCGCTTTCTCAGTGCCATCTCCACCCCCGGAAACACCGGCGTCGATTTGTTCTTTGTTCTCTCCGGTTTTCTGATCACTTCGCTCCTCATTCAGGCCCGCAAAACCTCCTCGTACTACCACGACTTTTACTGGAAGCGCGTCCTCCGCATTCTTCCGCTCTATATTCTTTGCCTGGCCTGCATTCTCTTCTTCATTCCCGGCTCAGGGAAATACGTGCTGCTCTCCGCGTTGTTCATCTCCAACTTCGCGTGGCTCTTCCACATCTCCAGCGCCGGCCCCTTCTGGACCCTCGCCATCGAGGAGCAGTTCTATCTCATCTGGCCAACCGTGGTCCGGCGCCGTTCGGTCGATCAACTCCGTCGCTGGGCTATCTGCATCGGCATGACTGCGGTCATTCTTCGTTTGACCTCCGCTGTCTTTGGCCACTACAACTACTACTTCACCTTCTTTCACTGCGACGGCCTTGCCTTCGGAGCCTTTCTTGCCTGCTGGTTCTATCAAAGAGACCCCGCAAAGACGAACTCGGTCCAGGAGAGCCGCATCATCTACCTTGGGATCCTGGTTGGCGCGGTTCTCATCGCCATGTTCCTGCTGCCTGGAACGCAGCCTCGAACCATAGCCTTCCTCGCGGCCTTCTACCAGACTGGCATCACGCTTCTTTACGGCTCTCTCATCGCTCTGATTATCAAAAGCTCCGGTCAGCGGACCTTTGCATTTTTACGGTCTCCCTTCCTCATCTTTTTCGGCCTGATCAGCTATGCAATGTACATGATCCATACCTACGTCATGACGCTGTATGACCATCTTCGCGGCCCGATGCAGCCCGGTGACAATTCAGCGTATGCGGTCCGTTTCCTGGTTATATTCGTCAGCACGATAGCGCTCTGCCTGCTCTCGCGCTATCTCATCGAGCTGCCCGCCATCTCATTGCGCAAATATGTACTCGACACGCCGGCACCCGCCCATCCGGAAGACCCGCCTGTCCCCCTTGGAAATATGTAGGGAGCAGCACACGCAGCCGCGGCGCGCAGATACACCACAAGATCCACTGCCATTCTGTGAGATGACAGTGGACGTCGAGGGACTACGTACTTCTTATTTATTTTAGGCCTCTGCTGCCGGCACAAAACCATCGCAACCGCTGATAGGTGACACCTTAAGGTGCAACGCCGCGTGCTTCGGGTGTCCGCACTCATCCAGCATGGCCGCGTCCGCCTTTTTGCTGGAGTGGATGGTCACGAGAACCTGACTCATCGCGTGATGCTCCCCAAAATGATTACAGAGTCCGCACTGACCGCTGTGAACTGCCTGCATGGTAGCCTCCTGTTTTCTCTCTTAGTAAGAGTCATCCATCGCAACACGCCGTTGCCTCAACGCTGCGATGAAAAGGACTGTACCGCCGGCGAGCCTCGGTGTAAATTGCGACCATTGGGGTCGTAGACGAAGCTGGAATCGTGGCGCAATCCCGCCGCATTCTCAGCAGGGAACCGCGGCCACCTGCACCGCGTATATCTCACTACACGCTGCCAGAGGAACGAACTATGCTGCCCACCGATCCCATCTATACCGCCAACATGAACGAGCAGCAACGCACCTGGTTCTACGCCGAATACGAACAGGCCCGCAAGGACGAGATCATCGGCGTCCTGCTCGCACTCTTCCTCGGAGGCTTCGGTATCCACCAGTTCTATCTCCACCGCAACAACCTCGGCATTATCTACCTGCTCCTCTCATGGACCGGCATTCCCGCCATTCTGGGCTGGATAGAGTGCTTCTTCATGCCGGGCCGCGTGCGCCAGTACAACGCCGGACAGGCGATGTACATTGCCAGCCAGATTCGCGGCAGCGCTGTTTCCTACAGCACACCGTCAGCAGTCGCAGCTCATTGCGCCTCCTGCGGCAGCCCGATCGACGCCACAGCAGCCTTCTGCCACTACTGCGGAGCGGCCACCGCAACTCCGGCAGGCATCCAGCCGGCGGTATGATTACTGCCAGGCCACCGTACTTTCTTTCAGGTGGTCGAACTCCACAAGCTCTCCGCCATCTCCGGTCTGTACCTTTACGGGAGTTCCGTTCACGGTCACATTTCGCACCTGCGAGAACCTCCACCGCACGATGATATGTGCCGCAGAATCACCGCTTATCTTCAGCGAATTGGCCGCGCGAACCACCGTGCGTCCTTCGAAGTCGATGATCGTCGAGTCGCCCGGACCAGAGCCGCCCGTCAGCTCGTACACGCGCCTGTCGTCCATCGATTTCACTCTGGTATTCCCGCTCTCGCTCTGGGGCACCAGGGTCATCACATCCTCAGGAATCTTTGGAATCACTGCGCCCGCTCGCACGTACAGTGGGATCGCATCGACCGGCACATCGACCACCATCAATCTACGACCCGTTATCTGTGCACCGGTCCAGTAGTCGACCCACTCGCCCGCGGGCAGATACACCACTCGCCGCGTGTTTTCATCGATCACCGGAGCTACCAGAAGGTCTGGCCCGAACATATACTCGTCCTTCGCCATACGTGCCTGGTCATCGTTCTGGTTCGACAGCACCAGCGCCCGCATGATCGGCATGCCCGTCTTCGCTGCCTCCTGCGTCGCTGCATAGCGGTATGGGAACAGGCTCATGTGCAGCACCGCATATTTGCGATAGACATCAAGCGCCTTTGTTCCTCCGGTCTTTTCGTCCCAGTCCCACGGCTGCTTGTTGGTCGTTGAAAGAATCTCCATCGTGGGTGAGAAAGCCGAGTACTCCGTCCAGCGAATCTCCAGCAGTGGGTCAGGCGTCGTTGGCGTCTTCAGATAACCGCCAAGGTCGGCAGTCCACAACGGCATCCCGCTCATGCCTGCATTCAGACCGGCTGTCACCACTGTCGGCAAACCATTTTCCGGGCTGAAACTCGACTCGTTGTCGCCGCCCCACAGGAAGCCGATCCCGTTTGCGCCCGCGTGGCCATCGGTCGATACACTGCGCGCAAACAACACGCCATTGCCCTTTAGATCCTTCTGGATCAGCTCCTCCATCGCGTTGTTGTAGAGCACAGCGTACCGGTTGCGCATCAGCCGCTTGTCGCTGCCATCTGCGAACTTCACATCGCCCTGAAAATTCCCCTCGGCATCATCGTCCTTGAAGCCGTCCGCACCCGCGTGAATTGCCTGCCGCACCTGATCCTGCCACCATCGCTTCGCCGACGGGTTCGTGAAGTCGATCAATGATCCCTGCCCCTTCCACCACGTCCCGACATACGGCGTTCCGTCAGGATTCTTCACGAAGTATCCGTTCGCTGCGGCCTCGTCGTAGTTCTCCGCATGAGGGTTCATCTTGCCCGCAAACCCCTGCTCTCCCGGCGGATTCGACTTCGTGTTGATCCATGACGTATGCCACAGCACCAGCTTGTAGCCTTCGCCATGCAGCTTCTTCACCATGCCTGGCGCGTCGTCAAACTGCTTTGGGTTGAATTTGTAACTGTTGTAGGACGTTGTCCATGGCGAGTCGATCAGAATCACGCTCGCCGGCAATCCCAGCGCACGTGTCTTCTCGACGTCCTCCATCACCTGAGCGTCATTCTGGTGATAGTCGCGCCCCATCCACGGCGCAAACGCCCAGTACGGCGGCAGAATCGCCCGCCCCGCAAGCGCAGTAAAGTGTTCGAGAATCACCGGAAACTCAGGACCGGTAAACAAAACGATTCGCAGCTTCTCCGCCGGCACATCGACGATTACATCTGTCCCGCTGGTTGCGTTCATGTCGAACGTTGCCTCGGCCGTGGTATCCACCCAGAGCCCATAGCCGGTGGTGCTCATATAAAAAGGAATGGGTTGATAGGTCGCCGCTCCCTTTGCGATGCCATTGTCCTGCGAGGCGTTCTTCAACACCGTTCGCGCATGGTTCAACGTATTGAAGCGTTCGCCAAAGCCGTAGTAGTTCGCCGCATCGCGCACGCGAAACCGCCAGTTCCCTACCGAATACGCCACGCTGGTGATCTCGAGCACCCCAGGAGAGAGCTGTTTGAAGTGCAGCTTACTGGTCGGCACGGTCTCGCCCTCAAACTCGAATCCCGCAACCAGCAGATCCGGGCCGGAATCGATGCCCCGACCCATATGCTTGCCAGGCAACGTCAGCGCAACCGTATCCGCGTCCCTGCGAACCAATCCTTCTATCGGTGTCTCCTGCACTCTGCCGGCTACTGCGGGAGCCACAACCTCCTGCCTCGTAGAATCAACATCCTGCGCCAGAACATGCCCGGTCAGGGCCACAACCGCCGTCATCAGTACCATCATCTTCCGCATCGCCTGGACTCTCTCCGCACACAAATATGGCTTTGCCCGCGCCGAACCGTCAGCATGGGCCAACATCGCCAGTTTTAGTTATAGCGGAGAAAAGAAAAGGGCCCCCAAAGGGACCCTCTTCGTTTCTTTTCGCTGGCATTCTGTAACATTCTCAGAGCACCGCGGTCGTTTCCGATCGCTACATGGCGCCTGCGGTATGCTTCACAGCAGCATCGTATCCAGCAGCAAAGCTCGAACGATACTCGTCACGAGCCGCTCCCTTCACAGGTGGGTGAAGGTACAGGTGAGACGACTTTGCGTCGATCTTCCGGTTTGCCGCCTTATCCAGCTGGGCCGCTTCAATTCCATCACGGTAACCCTGCTGCGCCTGCTCCGTCCCAGGAGGCGGGGTATTCCAGTCCTGTACCTGGGAGGTTTGCGCCTGAGTGTTCTGAGCCTGTGCAAAAAAGGGAGCACCGCCCATAAGTGCCACTGCGATCAGTGGTGTTGCGATTCGAATTAGTGTTTTCATCTTTTATTTCCTCTGACCTTCAGGTCGAGAGCACACCTTAAGGCCAGAGGGAAGATACCATAGACAAATGTTATTTGGCAAATAGACTGGGCAATAGATTGAACGAGGGTCGGGGCCTCAGATTGCTACATATTTGTGTGTCCGCCGCGCATCTCCTCGTTGAAGGTCGGCCTGATGAACGCCAGCGCCTGCGCCAGCTCCGCCGTATATTGCGCGCGATGTCCCATTAATGCCTCCGTCGGCGTGGCGTACTCGGTATCCGCAGCCAGCCGGATCAGACCTTCCCCAGCCAGAACCGCCGACGTCTTCTTCAGATCTTCCACCGTCGTATTCAGATACTGCGCGTCCCTGGGATCGAGCATCCACACGGGCTGGCCCGCACCCAGCACACCGGAAAGCCAGAAGACCCTGGCCGCCAGATACTCCTGCCGCTTCGCCTCCGTCGTGTCGTTAAAGTTGAACTTCTTGTTCCACAGGCTGTAGTACCGCGTCGTCACCGGGACCGGCTGCCGATTTCCGCTCTTCACCAGCTCCAGCTGGCCCTGATCCATCGTCTTGCGTACTGCGTTGTAAATAAAGGTCTCCGCGAACGGCTGCTCGGGCGCTTTCACGATCTCGGCAAAGGTGACCGTCATCGACGCCGCGATCTTCGCGTGCAGCACACTGGGCTCGCCATCCTCCAGCCGCACCTCGCCGTGCACCAGAAACGTGTCCGCGCCTGAGCTTGAAGCGTGAAACGGCCAGGTGAATTTATCGAAGCTCAACGGAAGGCCATGCAGCGTCAGGCAGCAGTCCGGTCGCGGATTCCTAAGCCTTTTGGCGGTCTCCGCCAGATACGTCCCTACCTCCGCCAGCATATCCGCCCGGCTGAAATCGAACTTATCGCTCAGCTCCAGTACCTGCTTCTTTGCCGCATCCCCGACCAGCGCCAGGGTAAACCGCGTCGTCGGATGACCGGAGAAGTCCTGCCCCACCTCGCTCAAAGCCACCACTAGTCCGGCTGCCTTCGCCGCTGCTTCTACCTGTGCTGCCAACACCGCCTGCGTTCCCATGCTCATCTACCCTGATCTTCCTTTGCGTTTTGGTGATTCAACCTATTTTACGACCCATGTCTTCATTCCGATTGCGTAGAGGTGCGGAACAAAATTCCATAACTCCCCAGGCAACGCCAGCTCACCGCAAACAGGCGGTCTCATTCCATAAGTACACCTGAGTCAGATGGTTACGGATAACTCTGAAGAACAGCGCTCTAGCAAAGTAGTTCTCTTGGGTGTGCAAAGTTTTGCCGTTTTCCACTTCTGTGAAATTGAAGAGAAAACGTAACTCCTTCTTTTTGCTCGCCAAACATCAAAATCGGGTACCGAAAAAGATTGGCTATCAACCTGCAGTAAACAGGTCACGACCGGCTTCCTCGAATTCTATGTTTTTTCAGGAGAAACAAAATGAAGATTAAGTATCTCGCAACAATCGCTGCGTTGGTTCTCGGTACAGCTCTTACCGCGAACGCTGATCCATTACTCTCCAGTGACAGTTCCATCGGCGTCAGTGCCGGAGCTTCCTGGAGCACAGCAAACACCATTCTCACGTTCACGTCCGAAGGAACGGTTAACTCCACTTCCGGCGACTTCGACCCAGCTATGGGCTCCGCCGCGGACATGGTGTCCTTCTTCAACTACGCGGTCGGCACCTACTCGAGCCCGATTAGCCTGTTCACCGCCTTCAACGGTTCCAATCTTGACCTGATCAACGTCACTTCTTTCGAATACACCGGCTTAAATGACAATGTCCTGATCATCCAGGGCGCTGGCGAACTCAACGAGTTCGGCTACGCCGAGACCCCCGGCGTCTACACCATCAGCAGTTCCATCAATGGCGGAAGCATCTCCTTTGAGGCAACCGCAGCCGTCAACAGCCCCGTTCCCGAGCCAGCGTCCCTCGCTCTCTTCGGCACCGGTCTGCTGGGTGTCGTTGGATTTGCACGCCGCAGATTCAACGTCTAAAAAGTTTGCATTCTGCTTAGGACCGGGTGCCGCATTCAGGCTCCCGGTCTTTTTTTTTGCGATGCCCAGGCCTTGAAAAGGTACCTTCAGGTATCAGACTGCTTCCCTGCCTCAGACACAAATTTCTGTCCGCGAATCGCTGCCGGTTGCCTCGCCCCTTCGAATCCCCCATCATGGAATTACCCATGAACCTCGCCACGCTCCCGACCGAAGCCCGCAACTCCCTCACCGAGCACATCGACGAACTTCCCACCCTCGACATGCTCCGCGTCATTAACGACGAAGACGCCAAAGTCGCCGCCGCAGTCACCGCAATTCTTCCCCGAATCGCTCAGGCCATCGACGCCATTGCGCAGCGCTTCGAACAGGGCGGCCGCCTTTTTTACATCGGAGCCGGCACCAGCGGCCGTCTCGGCGTGCTCGACGCCAGCGAATGTCCGCCGACCTTCTCGGTTCCACCCACCCTGGTCCAGGGAATTATCGCCGGCGGCGACTCAGCCCTACGGAAATCCAGCGAGGCCTCTGAAGACTCGCCCGAGCAGGGGGCCATTGATCTTGCCTCGCACGGCTTCCTCCAGAATGACACCCTCGTCGGCATTGCCGCCAGCGGCCGCACCCCATACGTCCTCGGAGCGCTCGCCTACGCAAGACGACTTGGCGCCCTGACCGTCGCCCTCACCTGCGTCCCCGACTCCGAGATGGCTGCAGTCGCTGATATCTCCCTTGCACCGCTCACCGGCCCCGAGGTCCTCACGGGCAGCACGCGCCTCAAAGCCGGTACCGCCACCAAGCTTGTCCTGAACATGCTGAGCACCGGCATCATGATCAGGTCCGGAGCTGTCTACGGCAACCTGATGGTCAACGTCCAGCCCACCAACGCCAAGCTGGTCGATCGTGCGCAACGAATCATTATGACCGCAACGGGTGTTGACCAGAGCAACGCCGCAGCGCTGCTCAACCACGCCGGCAGCGTCAAGACGGCCATCGTCATGCAAAAGCTTTGCGTCGACCGTGATACGGCCGACGCAAAGCTGAAAGTATGGAAGGGAAACCTGACCGCCGTTCTCAAACAAAATCGTTAGGAGTCATCCCGTGACTTTGTCGTGATTACGGCTTCAGGCGGTGTGGACTACTCCGTCCAGCGTTTGAAGACCAGTGAGCCGTTGGTGCCGCCGAAGCCGAACGAGTTCGACAGCGCGTAGTCGATCTTTGCCGCCTGGGGCTTGTTGGGCACGTAGTTCAGACGGCACTGAGGGTCCAGTTCGACGATGTTCATCGTGGGCGGGGCCATCTGCTCAAGCATCGCCATGATGGTGATGCCGGCTTCAAGACCGCCTGCGCCGCCAAGAAGGTGGCCGGTCATCGACTTGGTGGAGCTGACGAGCAGCTTGTGGCTGGTGGCGCGCTCGCCGAAGACGTTCTCGATGGCCTTGGACTCCAGGGCATCGCCGAGGGGCGTCGAGGTGGCGTGTGCGTTGACGTAGTCGATCTGGTCTGGCGAGAGCTTGGCGACCTTGAGCGCGTGCTGCATGGAGCGGTAGCAGCCTTCCCCCTCGGGGGCCATGCCCGTCATGTGGAAGGCGTCTGCGGAGAGACCGTAGCCGAGGACTTCGGCCAGAATGTGAGCACCGCGCGCTTTGGCGAACTCAAGCTCTTCGAGGATGAGGATGCCGGCGCCTTCGCCAACGACGAAGCCGTCGCGATCCTTGTCGAAGGGGCGGCTGGCGTGTTGGGGGTCGTCATTGCGGGTCGAGAGGGCGCGCATCGCTGCGAAGCCTGCCACGCCCAGCGGAGTGATGGAAGCTTCGGTGCCGCCGGCGATCATGGCATCGGCATCCCCGCGCTCGATGATGCGGAAGGCATCCCCAATGGAGTGGGCCGAGGTGGTGCAGGCGGTTGCCGTTGCCTCGTTGGGACCGCGTGCGCCGTATTTGATGGAGACGTGGCCAGCGGCAAGATTGATGATGGAGCCGGGGATGAAGAAGGGCGAGACCTTGCGCGGACCACCGGAGAGCAGATTCTGATGCTCCCGCTCGATGACGTCGAAGCCGCCGATGCCGGAGCCGATGTGGACGCCGACGCGATCGCGGTTCTCTTCCGTCACCTGAAGGCCTGAGTGCGCCATCGCCTCGGCCGAGGCGGCCAGGGCGAAGTGGATGAAGCGGCCCATCTTCCGGGCCTCCTTCTTGTCCACGAAAAGGAGTGGGTCGAAGTCCTTGACCTCCGCGGCAAAGCGGACGGGGTGGCCTGTCAAATCGAAGGCTTTGATCTCGGCCATACCGCTACGACCGGCCATGAGGCCTTCCCAGAGCTCAGGGGCAGTTTTCCCGACCCCGCAGATCAGGCCGAGGCCGGTTACGACGACGCGACGTTGCTCCATTTTTTACTTGGCCGCCTTCTGGTTCTTTTCGATGTAGTCGACGGCATCTTTGACGGTTTTAATTTTCTCGGCATCCTCGTCCGGGATCTGGATGTCGAAGGCCTCTTCGAACTGCATGACTAGCTCGACGACGTCGAGAGAATCGGCGCCAAGATCTTCCTGGAAGCTTGCGCCGGGGGTTACTTCAGCCTCATCCACCTGAAGCTGCTCGACAATAATCTGTTTTACTTTTTCGTCTACTGCTGCCATTTCGTTCTCCTGTTTACGTCTGAAATCAAAGCCGGGGTTGCCGTCCAATAGCCTACACGGCCAGGCTCAAGCATACTGAGCACCTAGGAGAGTGTAAAGCAAAGCGAGACGGCGTGGGATGGGGAACCAACACAGGGATTTCCTAATCTTCGTCCGTGGAGGCAGCCAGAAGAGGAACAACGCCTGCTATCTCTTCAAATCCGAGGAGATTAGGAGCGGGCTCACCGGTGTCGATACTGGAGACGTTCTTCAGTGCGCGGTTGATGGTTCGGGTCTTGCCGGAGATGTCGCCAAGCGTGTTTTGAACGGTGTCAACCTGCTTTTTGACCTTGTCCATCAGGCCGCCGAACTTCTCGAACTCATTCTTGGTGGACGAGAGGACGCGCCATACCTCGTCGCCCTTCTTCTGGATGGCGAGGGTGTGGAAACCCATCTGGAAGCTGGTGAGGATGGCCATGAAGGTGGACGGCCCGGCGATGGTGACGCGGCAGTTGGACTGGATCTCGGACTGCAGGCCGGGGCGGCGGACGACCTCGGCGTAGAGGTTCTCAGTCGGCAGGAACATGATGGCGTGGGGCATGGTGGTGGGCGGGTCGATGTACTTGTCGCAGATGCGTTTGCCTTCGGCTCGGATGCCGCGTTCGAAGGCTTTGCCTGCGGCGGCTTGCTCCTCCAGGGTGCCATGCTCGTAGGCATGTTCGAGGCGCTCCCAGTCCTCTTTGGGGAACTTGGCGTCGATGGCGAGGAGAGTGTAGCTATCGGGGCCGGTGTGGCCGTCGCCAGAGGGGAACTTGAGGGCGTATTCGACAGCTTCGAGGGTATTGGGCTTGATGCGGGCGTTTTTGATGTATTGCTCGGGGGAGAACATCTGTTCGAGCTGTTGGCCAAGCTGGAACTCGCCGACGACGCCGCGGGATTTGACGTTGGAGAGGACCTTCTTCAGGTCGCCGACGCCGGTGGCGAGCTCCTTCATCTCGCCCAGGCCCTTTTGCACCTCGCCGAGATGCGTGGTGACCTGGCCGAAGGACTCGGTGAGGCGAGTCTGCAGGGTGGCGTGGAGTTTCTCGTCGACGGTGATGCGCATCTCTTCGAGCTTGGCGGCGTTGGTGGTGTTGAGCTTCTCCAGGCGCTCCTCCACCGTGCTGCGGAGCTTCTCCTGCTGGGTCGTGGCGGCGCCGGAGAGTTCGTTGAGCTTCGCGTGCAGGGACTCCCGGGCTTCGAGCTGATTGCGGTTGGCCTCGGAGATGAAGGTGGTGAGGCGCTGGGCAATGGCCTCGAGATTCTGCTGAACGGCAGTGCGGAGAGCCTCGTCGGAGGCTTTGTTGTCGCTGCGGAAGCCGTTGAGACCCGTCTGAAGGAGCTGGCTGAGGTCGGCGATGTTGCGGGTGATCTCGGAACGAAGGGTGGTGAAGTCAGCGGCGCTGGCCTCACGGGTGCGTTGCGCCTCCGTGGCGATGTCGGATCGCATCTGAGCGAAGGCGTTACGCATGTGCTCGTCGGCTGCCTGACTGCGGGCGTCGAGCCGGGTGAGCTGGTCGGGAATCAGGGCGAGGCGGGGGCCT
>Ga0302226_10000435_pt1 | contig 35472 bp, 33 predicted proteins | sample II_Palsa_E3_3_FD_193524 | JGI IMG/M metagenome (GOLD analysis project Ga0302226, IMG submission 193524) | Peat permafrost microbial communities from Stordalen Mire near Abisko, Sweden - II_Palsa_E3_3 | ecosystem: Environmental > Terrestrial > Soil > Palsa > Peat permafrost | place: Sweden...
CAGGCTCCACGGCCAAAGTTCTGCAGGACGTTTACGCGGGCTCGGGTGGCGGAAGCGCTACCGGAGATTGTGGAGCGGTTTGTCGAGGAAGCCAAGAAGGGCAGCATTGCGCACACAAAGATGCTGGCCAATCTGGGGGGCCTGGACAAAGGCGAGATGCCAGAAGCGACGAAGCGGCGGGGGAAGAGCGTTGTAGGAAAGCTGCTGGAGAAGATGGCTCGCGAGCCGGAGGAGTAGGGGCGGATTCCTGGGTGGTCCGGGGATTGTTCTGCGTTTGGTCCTCTTTTTCATGAGGGCCTATCTGTAACTGATATTGATCAATGCGAATAATTTTGTAACTTTGTCGGATCGTTACAGTATTGGCGTGGGATAGCGCGGCGGGTTGTTCCTTTGGATGTGCCGGTTGAGAAAAAAGGCAACCGTGCATGTTTGCGAGGATATGGTTTGGTGCGTTTGCTGGTGGCTTCAAAAAAATACAGGAGGTGCGATGGGACACTCGGAAGGGCTTCCTCGGCGTAGTGCCGGGCTTGCTGGATGGTCGGAGTTGGCAGGCAGGCGAGATGGTTTGCGGGGTGCGACGGGCCTGGAGATGAAAGCGATGGCAGTAGAGTTTCCAGTGGTTCATGGACATCCGAACCGGCTGCCGTTTGAAGGAGTGTTGACGCTGGTGGATGTGGCGAGTGATAAGGCTCCGAGCGGCGCGAAGGGGCATCGGGTGGTGCTGACGCGTGCGGCTGCAGAGGCTGCGTTGCCGAGTCTGCTGGGGATGGCTGTTGACTACAAGGCGGGATGGGATGGGCATGATGCGCGGCAGAAGTGCGGCATCATTACAGCGGCTGAAGTGGATGGCCAGAGGCTGACGGTTGCGGGCTACTTGTTTGCCCGGGACTTTCCTGAGATGGAGGCGAAGATTCAGGTAGAGGGATCGATGGGGATGAGCTATGAGCTTGCGGATGCACATGTCGCGGATATGCGGGCGCAGGTTTGGACGCTGACTCGTGCGACGTTTACCGGCGCTGCGATTCTGCTGCGGGAAAAGGCTGCTTACAGGAGCACTAGCTTTCGTGTGAAACGGCCGACAGCAGCGGGACGGCGGGCGGTTGTGGCTCGGTAGTTTAGTAAGCCAAGCAAATGGGTGCTGCGCACGACGCGATCTGCCACAAGAGGCTGACGCGCCTTTGGCGCTTAAAGGAGATGAGGGGACGATGAGTTTTGTGAGTGTGTTGGAGACGGTCGGTAAGGGATTTGCCAAGGGGCTGAAGTGGGCGGTGGAGTATGCCGTTCCAGTGGAGAAGCTGGTGGGGCTTTTGTTTCCGGCTGCGGCTCCGATTGCAAATGAGGTAGCTGATGCTACTTCGTTGATTCAGACGGCGGTGCTGCTGGTGGAACAGAAGTATGCAGCCTCCGGCGTTGAGAGTGGGACTGGCGCACAGAAGCTTTCAGAGGTGATGCTGCTGACGGAGCAATCTGTGACTGCGCTGTTGGCAAAGGCCGGCATAACGGCAGACAGCACTTATATCGCGAATGTGGTTTCGGCTGTAGTCGCGATTTTGAATGTACAGACGGGGCAGAGCCCAGCAGTTGCTACAAAAGCTGCAGCCTAGCTGCGGCTTAGATGAGCTTCAGTGGGTGGACTGATTAACCGAAGAGAGAGGCGAAGAGATGGACATGGAGATGAAAGACGAACTGGGAAACACCGTTGAGCGTCTGGCCGCAGCGGCAGGTTTGCTGGAGCAGGCGGTAGAGAGGCTGGCGCAGAGGCAGAATGATTTTGCCCTGGATGCTGAGGCTTCGATTGGGCGGATCGTGGCGACCGTTGAAGGCCGGCGCGAGGCTGAGCTGGAAGAGAAGCTGGCTGCAGCTGAGGCTCAGATTGCGCAGTTAAAGGCTGCAGCTGCAACTATTCCTTCTGAGGTTACAAATGGAAGGAAGACTCTTCCCGCTGCCATGATGAACTTGCTCGCGAAGCAAGGGGTAACGGTGGAGACGATGGAGGCCGGTAGCGTGGATGCTGCGCTGGCGAATCTGAGCATTGAACAGCGGATCGCGGTGAAGGCTCAGTTGATGCGGTCTGGGTTGCTCGGTTAGTAGCTGTAGAACAATCAACGGCAAGTGCGTGCTGCGCGCACGGCACGATCTGCCATCAGGCTGACGCGCCTTCGGCGCCCGGTAAGGAAATTCTTTGGCGGCGTGGCTTCGGCTGCGCCTTTTTGTTTTGAAAGGGAGAAAGATGAACGCGAAGTTTACCGATATTCATGGCGCGGCAGATTACATTGGACCTGGCGCAATTGAAGTTCCGTTGTACCAGACAGAGATTTTGGACCTTGTCCGCCGCCGCGGGATCTTTGGGCAGCGTATTAAGCAGGTTCCGGCTACTGGTCATCCTTCACGCTACTTTGAAGAGACTGCAATTCCATCCCCTGCAGCTGCTACGGGCTTTGTGGATCCACGCAATATTGTTGCGCCGTTGGTGAGTCCAACCCGCATCGAGAACAGTGTTCCTTTGAAGGCGCTGGTAGCGCAGATCAACTACAACCTGTTCGATATGGAGCTTGGCCGTCAGCAGAGTCAGTTTGCTTATCTCCAGGCGAAGGACCTTGCCGATACCGTTGACGGCGTTCTGCGTACGCATGACGTTGCTCTTTGGAACGGTACTGATACCAGTCTGAGCTCGCCTACCACTGCGCAGTACTATGGCGCGGGCGCTCAGATTGCCGCTGGCGGCAACACGGTTTCGATCGGGACGAACCAGAGCATCGTCGATGGGTTGAAGTCGACGATTGCGCAGATGGTTTCGAACAGCTCGTTTGGTGTTCGCCCGACTGCCATCTATGCAAATCCTGTGCTGCTCGATCTGATCGATCGCGAGATGAAGACTGAGTTCAACGTCGTTCTGAATACGAGGGAGATCGAGGCCGGCTTTACAGTGAAGACGCTTTCGACACAGGCTGGCGATATTCCGCTGATTCCTGAGTGGACGTTGAGCTATACCGGCACTCCTGGTTCGGGTTCGGCGGTTCTTCCGGCTTACATCGTTACCGAAGACTTAATCGAGTACCACTGGTTGAGCGATCCGAATCCTCGGATCTTCCAACTCGGCGTTCCTGGATCGCTGGCTTCGCAGTATGTGGTTGTGAAGTTTGGCGGCGTTGTTGTGAAGGGCTCGAGCTATGCACACTACCAGGTGTTGGTTGACCGCTAAGATTCGCGGAACGGGAGATAACGTAGGCCAAGGCTAAAGCCTTGGCCTACCTTAGAAGCGACTGCAATCTAGCAGCCGCGAGTATGCGGGGCCGGTGCTGTTTGTGCCGGTCCCTGTTGCTTTTTGAGAGAGGGATGCGATGGGCTATTTGTTGCCGACGGAGTATGTGCAGTATGGACTGGCGGCGGAGACTACGGATGACTGGGTGACGATGGCTTCTGCGCTGATGGAGTCCTATTGCCGGCGGCCTAGTCTGCTGGTGACGCAGTATGTGGAGCGGATGCGGTTGACGACAGGCGCACAGACGGTGCGGCTGAGCTATCGCCCGCTGGGCGCAGCAGTGGGAGCTACTTCGGCACTGGTTGGCGTACGGGTTCGGTTTGCGACGCCGCGCAGGGGGGAGCTGCCTGATCCGTTTCATGAGGAGATTGCGTGGGCGTTTAGCATACCTGGGAGCTGGAGTGCGCTGGATGTGACGGCCGTCGATGTGAATGAGACGACGGCTGAGCTGACGTTTCCGAGGAGCTTTCTGGGGCTTGATTACAACGAGGTTGAGGTGACCTATACATCGGGGCTATTGACGGTTCCTGATGCGGTGAAGGTGGCATGTGTGCAGATTGTGAAGAATGCCCAGGCCACGCCGGCGATGAATGTGAAGTCGAGCAAGATGGACACGATGCAGATGCAGTACTTCAGTGGATCGCTGATCGACCCACAGGTACAGATGCTGCTGAAACCCTATGTCGCAGAGAGGCTGGGGTGATGCGATGGGAGAGCTGCGAGATGCATCGATAAGGGCACTGCGGACGGCGGATGTATTGCTGCGATGTGGTGGAGGACGGCAAGTATTTTTGAGACTACCTGCGCCTGCCAGCTCCGGGGACACTACGGAGCAATTAGGGCTGGCGGTGCCGACGTTTCAAGATGTGGCGTTGGAGCCGGTTGTCTTTCGGAAGGCACGGGCTACGCTGGCCGAGGGTAAGGCGGCCAGAAGCGAGCTGCTGGTTTCGGCTACGGCCGTGAATACGTTGGTTGGGTCGACGGGGTATTCGGCTGCGAATGTTATGTTTGCTACCGCGTTTGGAGTGTTGATCGATGACGTGCTGATGGAGATTGAGTCGGCTTCAGAGTCGGAGCTGGGGGGCACTACTTACGTCTATCGACTTCTGTTGCGGGCTCCGTTGGCGTTGATGGTTTAGCTGGGATGTACATGTCACTGGAAAGGTTACAGATAAATGCAGAATGCTAGAGATACGTTTTATGTCGCGCTGCGGGACAGGTTGGCAGCGGTGAATCCTGCACGGACGATCGTGCTGCGCGGGGTGACGCGGCCTGGCGTGCTGGTGGAGGAGAACGAGCTGGCTTCTGCGACTGTGCCGGTGAATGCGTTTTGCCTGCATTGGACGGGGCTTAGTGTGGATGCGCAGGGCGCTCTGCCATTGGCGACGATGACGTGTGAGATCAGCTATGCGACCGATGGCGACTCCGGCAACGGCGGTATGGATCGTGGACGATTGCTGTCGGGAATGGATGCGGAGCTGGTGGCTGCGGTGAGTGCAGCTCCGCAGACGGTGACGAAGATGAACTACGTTGGCGCGGCGGGGGGATCGGGACTGGCTCCCGTGGCAATGGGGACAAATGTGTTTTGGGGGGATGCTGCTTTTGGAGCTGCAACCGTGAATGGAGAGCGGCTGGAGCGGGTGGCGACAGTCGAAGTCTTTTGCTACCAGGAAGCGGGTGAGCTGTGAGTACGACTGTGACTGCAGTTGGTTTGGTGGAAACGGTGGCACCAGTGACGCGGCGGATGCGGGCTTATTTTGCACCTGTGAATCGAGAGGCGGGCTTGCCGACGCTGTTCGATGCGGCGCAGATGGGGGCGTTTGCCCTGAGCTCGCCTCCGGCGCCCTGGGTGGATCTGGGATGGTGCTCCAACTTTGCGCGGAAGAGCGCGACGAAGATTGGAGCACTGACTACGGGCGCACCGGCGGTGGTACAGAGCCAGGTGGTGACGCAGGTGGAGGCTTCGGTAGAGCTTGAGTTTGAGGGCTGGGGAAAGTTGCAGCTGGCGCTGGCTGCGGGTTCGCAGCAGATGAACCTGTTGCAGACTGCGACCGGTGCGGCTGCGAATGGAAGCGGAGGTCGAGCGGCAACGGCTGTTCCGCTGGTGGCGGGATCGACGGCGACTGCTTTGAGTGTGGGGGCTGCTGCGACTCAGTTTCAAGTTGGAGAGTTAGTGTCTGTCGATGAAGATTATGTGGCGCAAGTAGGGTTTGTGGGGAGCGGTGTGAGTGCGGCTTATGTGAGCTCGCCGGCTTCGGTAGCAAATGACATCAACTATATTCGGCGGGTTTCGCTGAATGTGGGACGAGTGGTTGCCATTGCGAATGGTGTGTTGCAGTTGGGTGCGCCGCTGCTGGCGGGTACGCCACCTTCGGGGATGCAGGTGAGCTCGTTGACGGGATTTGTTGATCGTGAGGGCGGCGGATTTTTTCAGGAGTGGTCGGGACTGTTTGTGATGGATGGAGAGCAGGGAGACCGGGTGATCTACCACTATCCGCGGTTGCAGGCGATGCAGGGCTCGGCGGAGATGGCGGAACCGGTGGCCGGGCCGCTGGAGAAGGTGAAGTTGGTGGGGGCGTTTCGCGCTCTGCCGGTGACCGACGCTAACGATGGAGCGACGGTTTTGTGCTTCCGCAGTTATCTGCCAGGGGCTATGCGAACGGTTTAGCGGATCAAGACTGAGCACTGGTGACTGGAATCGGTCGTGCCCGGCGAACAAGAGTGAACAGGAACGAGGAGAATGAAGATGCATTGGAAGCCTAAGGGATGGACGCTGATCGGGATGCTGCTGCTGGCAGTTCCTGGAGCGATGACGGTGATGAATGTGGCAGCAGCCGCCCAGGTAACAACACCGAGCGCAATTGCCACCACGCAGGTTACAGATACGGTCTATCGTGGGGATGGGACGCTGGCAAATGGCAGCGTGATCGTGAGCTGGCAGGCATTTACCGCGGCGAGCGGACAGTCCGTGCCCAGCGGCTCCACTTCGGCTACGATCACAAACGGAGCTTTGAGCCTCGCGCTGGTTCCAAATGCTGGATCGACTCCGATCGGGACGTACTACACGGCGGTGTATCACCTGGATGATGGGAGCGTGAGCCGGGAGTTCTGGGTGGTTCCGGTGAGCCAGGTGCCGGTACAGGTGAGTGCGATCAAGAGCACAGTGCTTCCGACCTCGGTGGCGATGCAGACGGTAAGCAAGAGCTATGTGGATACCGCAATTGCGGCTGCAGTGTCGGGGCATCCGCTGGATAGTTCGAACCCGTTCGTCGAAAAGGCAGGCGATACGATGACAGGTCCGCTAGTGCTGCCGGGAGATCCGACGACTTCGAACCAGGCTGCAGATAAGAACTACGTTGATGAGAATGTGGCTGCAGTTGCGGCTGGGTTGGGGCAGAAAGTTTCGATGCTGCCTGGAGCGACACAGGTTGTGGTTCAGCCGGTTGGGACTCAACTACAGGTGAATAACCTGAATGGCGATGAGTACGCCAGCCAGTATGTGAACGGGTTGGGGAACAACGGAATTGCAAATGCGTTGACGAGCCCAGATTGCGCGAGCGGCTGCGATGTGAAGGTGGAGCACAGTTATCCTGTAGGCGAGAGTTATACCTCGACCACCTGGAACAGCGGCGCTGGAGGAACGCACGTAGAAGATGACAGAAACGGGCAGCGTCACGACACGTTTACGAATCCAACATCTCCTCTGAGAGATGGGAACGATGCGGGCCAGGTGGTTGATGTGACTTCAACCCGAAGCTCACAGGCTGAGGTTGCGGCAGGGGGCTCAGCAGATCCTTCCTCGTTTGGCCTGCTGATTCATCACCAGGGATTGACCGGAGGATCGAACCTGTTTCCGGCATCGATTGAGAGTGTTCCTTACTTCAAGACCAACTACAATGCCATGAATGTTACCGGCACTTACAACACGATGGGTCAGCACATCCTGGATTCGCAACAGATCAATTGCTATGGAGTTGGGGACTGTCTGATTGGATCGCAGGTCATGGTCTCTTCGGGCGGGTTCCGCGATGAGGCCGATGAGGGCACACACCCCTTCGATATTCAGATCCAGGAGGATACCAACGTATTCCAAGGTGTATGCAGCGCGGGTTGCTCTCCCGGGTCGACCGTGGTGACGGTGGGCTCGATGGTGGCTTCGGGAACACAGGGTGAAGGACGGTATCTGATCGACAAGAACCCTGCGAAGGCGATCACAAGCGGTGTCTTGACGGGTGGGACAGGCCAGGTCAGTGCTGGTCCAGGTCCGGGCGCAACTTTCAGCGGAACGAATTTTCCTGTGAGCGTGTTTCTGGCGACGGCACAGTTGATCCCTTCGCAGGCGAATAACATGGCTCCGGGAGCGGTGACGGTTGCGATTGCGACCAGCGGCGTGACTGCGGGATTCGCAACGAGTACAGCTGCGATTCCAAGTCCGAGCGGAGTGGCCTGCGTTGCAGACCCTCCCAACGACGGGAATCCGCCCAACCACGAGATGGCGAACTATTCGGTAGTGGATGGGACGCATCTCCAGATGACTTTGAATAAACCGCACCAGGCGGGTGCGACGATTGCGTTTGGCGGACTGTGCGGATATGGATTGGAGCAGACGGTGGATACCGTGGGCGTGATCCGGCAGGTGTTTCCGGTGATCGGGTCTTACTCGACGACTGGTCTTTACTACGCGGGTGGGTCGACTTCAATTGTGGGTGTGCAGTCGAACAATAGCGCGTTTTTAAACTTGACGGCGCAGATTGCTGCGATTGCGCGGAATAACGGTGTGGTGACGGTTACGACAGCAGGCTCGTTGCCGGTAGATGTGAATGGTTTGAGTATGACCCTCTCCGGAGTGGCGGACCAGAGCTATAACGGCACTTTTGCGGTAACCACTATTGCGTCGAATTCGGTGACGTTCTCGCAGGCCGGCGCGAATAGCACGAGTATAGGTGGAACGTTGTCCCGGCTAACAGGTGGGTATGTTCTGTATCCGATGGCAGAGGTGCTGGGCGTATTCGATACGGCGACGAAGAGTGTGGATGGACAGCTGACGCTCGCTCCAAACACCGTTCCTTGGGCTACGAACGATGCGTTGGAAGAGCCACACTACTATCTACAGAACGTCGCTGGGGATGTGGCGTTTGTTGGACAGACGACACCTCGCCCTACGGCGTCGGTGACGGCGGGGATTGAATATGAAGGAAATGTAGGCCCTGGAGTGAGCGGGTGGACCGTCATAAATTCAGTGCCTTCGACGAACTATCTGGGTAACGGTGGAACGCACAGCGTCCCCGGCATTGCGTACGTGGCGCATGGCATCTGGCAGCGAACAATGGATATGCAGGCTGGTGAGCAGAGTGTGTTTTCGGTGCATTGCAACTCGCACGGGTGCGGACGATGGAATTCCGGGTATGACTTGTTTGAGCTGGACAGCGAGGCGAGTGTCGATACGTTTTCCTTTCAGCCGACGACGAGCACGCTGCAGATGGTTATGCGAGGGACAAGTTATCAGTTCAGCCCGCAGGCGTTTACAGCGGGAACGATCAATGCGGGGACGGTCAATGCGACGACTCTGAATGGCGCGGTGAGCGCGGCACAGCTTCCACTGTTTGGCGCTTCGGGGAGCGGACATGCGAAGGGTGCGGTTCCTGATCCTGGAGCGACGGCGGGGACGGTACGGTATCTGCGGGAGGATGGTACCTGGACTGTACCCGCAGTTGGGACCGGTGGGCAGACGGGCAGCGTCACAGCGGCGGGGTCACTGAGTGTGAATGCGCAGGGTGCGGCGTGCGCGGGTGGGATTGCCTTGTGCGTGAACCCGGCGTCGAACTTTACGGTCGACGACAGCGGTGACGAGGTATCGAACTCGATTGCGACGGCCGATGGCAACATTCTGATGGCGGCGGCCACGGGGGGAACGGGAGGCTATAGCAACATTGCGCTGAACGGAGATAACACCGATGGCAACCGTGTTGGATTGGTAGGCGGCGGTCCTTTGACGAACGACCCAAACATGTATGTGGATGTCCCCGCGGGGGGCAGATTTGTTTTTCGGGTGGGGGGAACCGCGCCGACTTGCGTACTGGGCGTGGCTGGATTGAGCTGTGTGAGTGGCGAGATTTCGGCTACGAGCTACCACGAGTCGCTGAGTACTCCGGCGAGCTCGTCTGCGCCGTGCAGTGCGGGTGACTTTGCAGACGATGCGAACTACCACTATGTTTGCACGGCTTCGAATACATGGAAGCGAGCGGCATTGAGTGCGTTTTAGCGGCCTGGGTTCGATGACGAAAGAGCGATGGGGTACAGCTTGTTTCTCAGGAAATGGGCTGTACCTCTACGTTTGAAGAGGGGTGAGGTTGGTGGAATGAGTGAGGCTCAGTGGGATGTAAAGGAGCTGCTGGCGCTGGGCAGATGGATGGATGCGAAACCAGCAGGTTTGATGAAGGTGGCTGAGGAGTGGTTGAAGGTTCGAGATCGCGATGGAGTGGAACGATCGTTGCGAGCCAATGCGGTGCAGAGGGCGTTTGAACGCGAACGTGGACGGCATAACATCGTGCTAAAGGCCAGGCAGATGGGGATTACGACCTGGGTGGCGGGACGATTTTTTTTGAAGACGATTACGGCTCGCGGTGTGATGACGGTGCAGGTGGCGCAGACGAGAGAGGCGGCGGAGGGAATCTTTCGGATGGTGCAGCGGTTTTGGGAGTGCCTGCCGGAGGAGCTGCGTGAGGGTGCGCTGCGGCGGAGTAAGGCAAATGCCGGGCAGATGTGTTTTCCGGAGTTGGATAGTGAGTTTCGTGTGGTGAGTGCGGGAGATGAGAACGCTGGGCGTGGGCTGACGGTGCAGTATCTGCACTGCAGTGAGGTGAGCCGGTGGCCGGGAGATGCGGCGGCAACGCTGGCTGGGCTACGGGCTGCACTTGCTCCTGGTGGTGAGATGGTGATGGAGTCTACGCCGAATGGAGCTTATGGATGCTTCTATGAGGAATGGGGTCGGGCTCAGCAAGCTGGCGGGTTAGCTAGTCAGCGAGATAGCGGCGTGGTGCAGCATTTTTTTCCGTGGTGGATGGAGGAGGCTTACGTTGCAGCTCCTGTTAAGGAGCCGCGCGAGGATGAGCTTCGGCTGGTGGCGGCGCATGGTTTGACGGCGCGGCAGATTGGGTTTCGCAGAGGGCTGGAGGCGAGCTATCGCGGGCTGCGGTCGCAGGAGTTTGCGGAGGATGCGGAGAGCTGCTTTAAAGCAACGGGGGAGTGCTGCTTCGAGGTTGAGGCCGTGGAGGCGCGGTTGGCTTCGGTGGGTGAGCCTTTGGAGATTCGACGCAGTGGGGCGCTGCAGATTTGGTTGCCGCCGATTTTGGGTAAGGAGTATGTGGTTGCCGTAGATACTGCCGGGGGTGGAGCGGATGGGGATTTCGCGGCGGTGCAGGTGATTGAGAGGGAGTCTGGGTTACAGTGCGCGGAGCTGCAGCAGAGGCTGGGGACGCTGGAGCTGGCGAGGGTTTCGGCGGAGTTGGCGAGAGAGTATGGCGGCGCGATGATCGCGGTGGAGAGGAATAATCATGGAGCTGGTGTGCTTGCTTATCTGGATAGCGTGGAGCGGTATGCGCGTGTGTATGAGCAGGGAGGAACGGCGGGTTGGTTGACTACAGCGGGATCGAAGCCGGGGATGGTGAGCAGGATGGGGGCTCTGCTGGTGGAGTCACCCTGGATGTTTTTTAGTCGGCGATTGCTGGGGGAGTGTCGGACTTTCGTTGCGACGGCTGGTGGACGGACCGGGGCTGTGAATGGAGCGCATGATGATTGCCTGATGGCTATGGCGATTGGGCAGGCGGTGAGGGCGGAGTTGGTGGGGCGTGGGAGATGATGTCCTGCCGGACGGGCCCACTGCGCGCGGTGCGGCCACTTCGTGGCGTGTATATCCCTTCGGGTGACGCTCCCGCTGATCGCGAGGAAGATTGTGCCGACCAACGGGAGGATCGCGCGAAGCTTTAAAAAGGCGTGCGAACGCCCCGGCAGGACATGGGTTGTTATTCTGTTGGTCGGGGTGTTTGGCTTGGCGGTGTTGGCGGTACAGGCGATCAGAAGAATGCGGGGCGGAGCGCAGAGCCAGTTGATGCTGGGGGCGGATGGCAAGCTTTGGGTGGTGAAGTTTCAGAACAATCCGCAGGACGTTCGGGTACTGGCGAATGAGTTGATTGCGACGAGGTTGGCGGCGGCGGTGGGGCTGACCGTGCCGATGAGCGATGTGGTCGAGGTAACTGAGTGGCTGGTGGCGAATACGCTGGATATGTTCGTCGAGTTGCCGAAGGGACAGAGAGCGCGGTATACGGCGGGTTTGCAGTTTGGATCGCAGTTTGTGGGTGGGCTGATGCCGGGGCAGGTGGTGGATTATCTGCCGGAGCAGCAGTTGGATGAGGTGAGAAATCTCGCGGAGTTTGCCGGGATGTTGTGCGTCGATAAGTGGGCAGGCAACTGCAATGGACGGCAGGCGGTATTCGAGAGAAAACCTCGCGAGAAGAAGTACCGGGCGACGTTTATCGATCAAGGGTTTTGTTTCAACGCGGGAGAGTGGACGTTTCCGGATTCGCCGTTGCGCGGGGTTTACCAGAGGAACCAGGTGTATGCCCGGGTGACGGGGTGGGAGAGCTTCGAGCCGTGGCTGAGCCGGGTGGAGGCGATGGAGGCGGGGACGCTCTGGGAGATTGCAGAGGCAGTGCCGCCGGAGTGGTACGGCGGAGATACGGATGTGATCGAGCAGTTGATGGAGCAGATGCTGAGGCGGCGGTCGCGGGTGAGAGAGTTGATTGGGGAGTTTCGCGATTCGAATAGAGAGCCGTTCCCAATGTGGGCGTCGGGGAAGAAAATTGTGGTGCCGAGGCAGTTTGCGGAGATCAGTGGAGTGGGAAAATTCGTAATGTAATGTCGTGGTTGGGTTGAAGTTTTGCGATAACGTCTTGGAGGCTGATGGCTGAGCGGGTCCAATGCGAGTTCTTCCTGATTCGGTATGTGCCGGATGTGGTGAAGGGCGAGTTTGCGAATATCGGCGTGCTGCTGCGAGAAGCAGGGCGTGACGATAGCGCAGTGGTGCGCTTTACACGGGATTGGGCCCGGGTGAAGTGTATGGATGCGGATGCGGATATCGGGTTGCTGGAGGCGCTGGAAGGTGAGATTGGAGCGCGGCTGCGGAGCGTGGGTAAGGATGCTCCGGGGATCAAGCCGGTGATGGAGATTCTGGAAGACACGCTGGCGAACTCGTTACAGATGACTGAAGTTCGGGCTTGCCTGGCAGAGAGCCTGCCGGCAGAGATTGAGCAGTTGATGAAGATGTATGTTGAGCCCTTGAAGGTGAAGACGGAGAGGAAGCGGACCGGGCGAGCGGCGATTGCCGGGGCGATGCGGACGGAGTTTGAGCGGGCTGGAGTGTGGGGGCTGATGCGGAAGAGGATTGCGGCTTCGCTTTATACGCGGGCTGGTGATCCGATGAAGATTGACTGTGGGTATCGGCCGAACGGAGTGATTCGGATGTTTCAGGCAGTGTCGCTGGAGGGGGATGTGGAGGCGGCAAAGGGGTTGGCTTATTCTGCTCCACAGTTGGTGGAGGGCGTGCAGAGGGTGGAGGGGGCGAAGCTGGAGTTGACTGCGATTGTGGAGCCGCTGCGTTCGGTGTCGGATACGGAGGATGAGGCGATGGAGCGATACCGGTTCGGCGTGGAGGCGATGGAGCGGCAGGAGATTCGGGTGGTGACTCTGGCAGATCTGGCGCGGGTGGCGGAGACGGCTCGGGTGGAGTTGAGAGTTTGAGTAGACGGTAGACTTTTCGATTTAGGTTTTCTGATTTCAACGGTTAGGCATGGCCCAGGGGCTGTGCCTTTTTCTTTTTGCAGCAGAGATGGAAAGAGAGAGGGGTAGCGATGGGCGTTCGGACGATGGTGAAGGATGTTTGGCAGAGACTGGCTGGAGTTGAGGCTGCGGGGGGGGATACTGGGATGGGCGAACGGAAGACTGCAATGCTGCCTTCAGTTCTGAGTCCTTACCGGCCAGCGGGACGGCCGGGGCAGAACGCTTTGCCGAAGCCGACTGCGGCAAATCTGCGAAAGTTTGCCGAGACGCCTGTGGTGCGGCGGGCGATCAATGTGGTGAAGGACAAGATCGCGAGCATGGACTGGCAGGTGAAGGTGCGGCGTGGCTACTCGGGTGTGACGGTGGAGGATGCAGAGGCTCGGATGAAGGTGCTGCGGCAGTGCCTTGAGGAGCCGAATGCTTCGGATAGTTTTCGTGTGCTTTGGGAGCAGGTGCTGGAGGATCTGCTAGTTGGCGGATTTGGCGCTGTGGAGATGGAAGCGACCGGCGATCCTGAAAGACCGTTTCATCTTTGGGCGGTGGATGGCGCGACGATCCAGATCGATACGAAGTGGGATGGCGATCCGCTTAAGCCACGCTATGCGCAGGCTACAGGGCGAATGGGACAGGAGGCTTTGGTGCCTCTGCTCGATGACGAGCTGATGTATCTGCGATTGAACCCGCGGAGCTACACGCCGTTTGGCCTGGGGAGGCTGGAGGTAGCGTTTGAGACGGTGAACCAGTTTCTGAGCGCGAGCAGGTATGCGGGAAAGCTTGCCAGTAACTCGGTGGCGCAGTACGCGATCTGGTTGAACGAAGCAACTCCGGAGGAGCATGACCGTCTGATTCGGTGGTGGCAGGATGAGATTGAAGGAACGGGGCGGGTTCCTTTTTTGAGTTGCGAGCAGAAGCCTGAGGTGATTCAGTTCGCGGGTGGTACGGATGCGGATCTGCGGCTGCAGTGGCAGGAGGCGCTGATTCGCATGATCGCGAATGCATTCGATCTGCCGCCAATGTTGCTTGGATTAGAGAGCGATGTGAACCAGTCGACCGCGGGCGAGATGGCCGATGAGGCGTTCCAGAGCGCGATTGTTCCGGTGGCGAAGCTGGTGGCGGAGCATATCACGCGCGACCTGTTTGCGAAGAAGCTGGGATGGCGCGAGTTTGAGTTCTGCTTCAACGACCTGGGTAACAGAGATGAGATGGAGGAGTTGCAGATGCAGACGACGCTGCTGCAGGCGGGTGTGTTGACCGTGAATGAAGTTCGCGCGATGCGGGGGTTAGGTCCGATTGAAGGGGCGGTGAACCAGTGAAGGTGACGATCGACAATCTGGATGGCGCCGGGGCAGTGGACTATAGCGCTGCCCTTTGTGGGGATGGTCCGGTGAAGATTGCGCGTACGTTGAATGTTCCTTCGATATGCAACGGCATGTTAGACGTGAGCGATGCTGGTTTGGCGGTTCCGGTGAGGCGGGGGCGAGTTGTTGTTGCGGCGGCGAATGGAACGGTGCTCTTCACCGGCTATATCGCGACCGATCCGGAGGCGGTGTATGCGGGAACCGGGTTGAAGGGTTCGGTTTACCGATATGCATTCAGCGCAGTGAGCGACGAGTGGCTGCTGGATAAGCAGGCTGTTCCATTGAGTGGAGCGGGGCTGGCGCAGAGCGGTGGAGAGCTGCTGACAACGCTTACGGATCGTGTTGATGCTGGATTGTTTACGACGGCGGGTGTGATGAACGGGTTGGCGGTTGGTGTCTTCCAGCCTTCGCAGACGGAGAGTTGGTCTGCGAACGCGGGTGGTGTTGCGAGTGCGACCTATGCGGCGTATCGAGTGCTGGATGGAGCGATCGGGCTGCAGCCCGCAGGTACGGTGACCCATGCTCTGAGCGACGGCGACGGCTCGCTGCAGGTGGCAGCGTTGAAGACGGCGTCGGTGAAGGAGCTTGCGAATGATGTCACGGTGAGCGGGGAGATGGAGCCCACGGCGTATATCTCTGAGACGTTTGCTGGAGATGGAACGACGACGTTGTTTCAACTGTCGGAGGATCCGTTTCGTCCGAAGAAGACGGCGAACTCTGTGCAATTTCTTATCGACAGCTTCAACGAGGCGGTGCTGGATACACAGATCTGGCAGGTGACTGATCCGGGATCGCATCTTGGTTTGAGTTCGACTGGACTGACGATGACCGGAGGAAACGGCTTCGATGGGCAGACGACGTTGACTGCAATCGACCAGGTGGAGATGGGCGGATCGTTGGTGATCGAAGCGGGGAGCCTGCAGCTTGGGGGAGCCAGTGCCGGGGTGGTGTGCGGTTTGTACAACGGCGCTACGCAGAGCGCGAACTGCTTTGTGGGTTACAACGTGAGGCAGAGTGGTGGGAATACTGTGGCTGTGCCCTTTGTAGATGGGGCTGAGGTTGGGACTGTGTTCCCCATGCTGCAGGGACACACGTACACGCTGCGGATTCGGCTGCACTGCGTGGAGATGCAGCGGGTGTTGCAGAGCTACTACGCAATGGTGAATGGCGTTGTGCAGTCGTTTGGCGGCGGACTGGTGGTGGCACCGATGTCTGTGGTGTTTGAACTGCAAGATCTGGGTGCGGCTTCGAATACTCCTGCTACGGTGCTCTATGACGGAAGCGTAGTGACTTCGCCGTCCAGTTGCAGCTTTGTTGCAGTGAATAGCGTGCAGCTGATCGGGTCGATGGGTTACTGCAGGATCACGCAGACGGGCTCTGGTTGGGTGGTGAGCACGCTGCCAAGCGGCGTGAAGATGACGCGGCTGATCGGCGTTGCAGGTGAGGGAGTTGATTGCACTTTATCTACAACAGGAAAGGTTACTTTTTTTGCCGGCAGAGTTCCGGTGGCGGGAGAACTTGTAACTGTTACGTATCGCGGACAGCAAAGAGCGGTGGCACGTCTCGCCGACGTAGCAAGCGTAGCGGAGGAGGCAGCGGGTGGGATGCCGGGAACGGCACAGTGGCTGGGAAAGGTGGTAAAGCCGGAGGCGCGGAGTTCCATGGACTGCGAGAGTGCTGCGATGGCGGTGCTGAGTTTTTCAGCTAGTCGCGCCGCGGCTGTTTCAGGGAGCTATGACGCTGTGAATCCGCAGGATGTCTGGCCGGGAGATGTGCTCGCTGTCACTAGCGCAGGCCAGACGATGAGTGTGGTGGTGCGGCGGGTGGAAATCGTCGATGGCATGGGATGTCCAGAGGTGCTGACGTATCGCATGGCGTTTGCGAATGACTGGGCGGAGGGACTGGGGTTGACGTTGTCGGAGGCGATCGCTGTGGACGCGCTACTTCCTTCGACGGCATTGAGTTCGACGCTGCCAGCGGGCGGGAGCGTGCTTGCGAACCTGCAGCTATTACAGGTCGTGAGCGCCACGGGGACTGCGTTGCAGGTGGATTCGGGGACGGCCCCTCCGGCTGGTGGTGGGTTTGAGGTGAGGCGGCGAGATGGGGATTTTGGACCCGGCGTGGACCAGGATCTGGTGCTGAGGAGTCCGGTACGGAGTTTTTCGATTCCGCGTGAGGGGCAGGTAGAGCACTACTACGTGCGGATGTTCGATGGGTCGACGCCGCCGCTATATTCGCGGTTTTCGAGTGCGGTGTTTACGGATTTACCAGTGAGTGAGTAATGGGTGGAAGGAGGGGAGATGACAGAGTTTGAGGGTCAAGTTTTGGCGGATTTGTCGGTGCTGAAGAGCCAGATGGAGCATTTGCTTGGCATTGGGCAGCCGGGCAGACTGACTCAATTGGAGGATCGGGTGGAGCAGCATGAACGGAGTGTGCAACGCATCAAGGGCTTGCTGGGTGCGGGTGGGGCTGTGTTGGCCATGTTCCATATGGCGATTGATTACTTTCGGCGGTAGAGGATAAGGAGAGGTTATGGATTTTATAAAGTTATTTTTGCGGTCGATTGCGTTGCTTCCGGGTGTGATCCAGGGAACGGAGGCTTTGTTTGGGGCGAAGACCGGGGAGCAGAAGAAGGACGCGGCGGTGGAGATCGTGGGGGCTGCGATCAATATCACCGATGCTGTGACGATGAAGCATATCGCCGATTCGGACAAGTTTACCCAGGGCTTGAGTATGACGATTGATGGTGTGGTGATGTGTCTGAATGCGAGCTTGTGGGCGAAGCGCACGTAATGCCGTTTGGGGCGCGGCGTGCATTGGAAACCGTATAATCGGGCCATGGACGCCGAGCCGCTAGGCACTGTTTTGGTTGGAGTTGTAATGGGTAGCCGCAATGATTATGCGGTGATGCGAGGCGCCGTCGAGGTGCTGAAGGAGTTTGGCGTCGCGCACGAGGCGCGGGTGGTGTCGGCTCACCGGACACCGGATCTTCTGTTTGAGTATGCCAATTCGGCCGTTGAACGCGGGCTGAGGGTGATCATTGCTGGGGCTGGCGGTGCAGCGCACCTGCCGGGGATGATTGCGGCGAAGACCGTGGTGCCGGTGCTCGGAGTGCCGATACCGGCGACGGCGTTGCAGGGAATGGATTCGCTGTTGAGCATTGTGCAGATGCCGAAGGGAGTTCCGGTGGGTACGTTGGCTATCGGTGCGGCTGGCGCAATGAACGCTGGCTTATTGGCCGTCGCGATGCTTGCTACTACCGATCCTTCGCTGCAACAGAGGCTGATCGCGTGGAGGGCTGCGCGGCGCGATGAGGTGCTGGCGCAAGTCGTTGGCGAAGATGAGGTCGGCGCGTGAGCTCTGGTTCTTTGAGTACGAAGCCGATACTGCCCGGAGCTACGATTGGGATCTTTGGCGGAGGGCAGCTGGGCCGCATGACGGCGATGGCCGCTCGTGGCATGGGGTATCGCATTCTGGTGCTTGATCCTGATCCGGCTTGCCCTGCGCGGTTTGTGGTGGATGGTTGCATCGAAGCTGGATGGGACGATTCGCGGGAGGCTGCGAATCTTGCACGCGGATGTGACGTCGTGACGCTGGAGATTGAACAGATTTCGCCGGCGAGTATGGAAGCTGCTGCAAACTATGCACCTGTGCGGCCTGGCGGTGCGATGCTCGCAGTGATTCAGAACAGGATTGAACAGAAGGACTGGCTGCGACGGAATGAATTTCCGGTGGGAGAGTATCGCGCGGTGCGGTCGCTGGATGAGTTGCGTGATGCGGTGGCAGCACTTGGCGGCAAATGTTTTTGCAAGAGCGCGACCGGAGGGTACGACGGCCGGGGCCAGGGTAAGGTTGGGTTTACTTCCGGTGCTTCGGTGGAGGATGAAGTCAAGGGTGCGTGGGAGTCGCTGGGCGAGAGAGCGGGTGTGGTGGAGAAGGCGGTCGAGCTGGAGAGAGAGATCTCGGTGCTGGTAGCGAGGGCTCCAAACGGCGAGGTGAAAGTCTTTCCTCCTGCGTTGAACCATCATGAGAACCAGATCCTGGAGTGGAGTGTGATTCCTGCACCACTGTCTTCAGAAATGGAAGCAAAGGCGCGAGAGATCGCGGAGGCAATTGCCGATACCTTTCAACTCGAGGGGATTTTAGCGGTAGAGATGTTCTGCACGAAGTCGGGTGCGCTGCTGGTGAACGAACTTGCTCCGCGTCCGCACAATAGCTATCACGCAAGTGAACGTGGGTGTGTGACGAGTCAGTTTGAGCAACTGGTGCGGGCGGTGTGCGACTTGCCGCTGGGCAGCGTGGATGTCGTGCAGCCTGCGGCGATTGTGAACCTGTTGGGGGATCTATGGATAGAGTCGGATGGTTCTGTAAGAGAGCCTCGATTCGATGCGGCTCTCGCAATTGCTGGTGTAAGGCTGCATCTCTATGAGAAGCATAAGCCGCGTAAGGGCCGGAAGATGGGTCACCTTTCGGCGGTTGGCGCCACGGCAGAAGAGGCGGTTGGGTTAGTTAAACGCGCTAAGGAACTTTTGTAGTGGATAACGATTTTGGCTTCCTCGAGGACTATCGGCATCGAGTCATCAAATGGAGAGATGCGCTGCTCTTCCCCGCAGATGTTGCCGTAGAAGCGGTGGGCACGTTCCAGTACTGGGGCACACGACTGCTTGGGATCGATGTTTTCGGTGCAGGAGCAGATGACGGATACAAATACCTGGATGAAAAATGCCTGGATTTTTCGCAGAAGGAATACTGGGATTACAGCGCTCAAGAACTTTGTGAGATTGCAGTGGAGCATATTCAGTCGAACAATGAGTTCCTGTTTGAGTTCATCGAACCCTAATAGTTGGTGACAAATAAAGAAGCGGCAGATCTATAAGTCTGCCGCTTGTTTGCTTTATTGCTCTACTGAAGTTAGCCGATGTCTTCGGACCAGTTCTCGAGATAGGCTTTGAAGTCGGACATGAACTTGCCCGCGTCTGCACCGTCTACGATGCGGTGATCGAAGCCAAGGGTAAAGCGCTGGATGGAGCGGATGGCGATGGAGTCGTTGCCGTCTTTGTCGGTGATGACTTCAGCTTCCTTGTTGAGACCGCCGATGCCGAGAATCGCGCTCTGCGGCTGGTTGATGATGGGAGTGCCAAACTGCTCGCCGAAGATACCGGAGTTGGTGAGTGTGAAGGTGCCCCCTGAGATCTCATCAGGAGCAAGCTTCTTGTTACGCGCGCGATCGGCTACATCGACGATTCCGCGGGCTATCCCGAGGAAGTTCTTCTCTTCGGTTTGTTTGAGAACAGGTACGATGAGACCCCAGTCGAGCGCGACAGCGATGCCGATGTTGATGTTCTTGTTGTAGCGGATCGCTTCGCCTTCGATTGAGCCGTTGACGATGGGATGTTTACGAAGTGCAACGATTGCCGCACGAGTGATGAAAGGCATGTACGTCAGCTTGACGCCGTTGCGCTGCTCATACTTTGACTTCTCCTTCTCGCGGAGCTTCACGATGCGCGTCATATCCACCTTGAAGACGGTGTGGACGTGAGGACTGGTGCGCTTGGATTCGACCATGCGCTGCGCAATGATTGAGCGCATCTTGGTCATCGGAACAAGCTCGCCGGGTTGCGGCTGAGGAGCAGCTGGCTTTGCAGCAGATGGGGCTGGCGCGGACGTGGGTGCGGCAGCAGCTACGGGCTTTGGACCCTGTTCGAGATGGCTGACGATGTCTGTCTTGGTGATGCGGCCGGAGGCGCCGGTGCCAGCAACCTTCCCGAGATCGACGTTGTTGTCTTTGGCAATCTTGCGGACGAGTGGTGAAGAACGGACGCGATCGCCGGCTGCAGCGGAATCGGCGGGCGCTGCCGAAGGTGTAGGAACTGCTGCGGCCGAAGGTGCAGGAGTGGATGCAGCAGGAGCAGCGGTCTTTCCAGCCGCGCCTCCGATGACTGCGACAACCGTGTTGATCGTAACTGTTGCGCCTTCCTGAACCTTGATCTCGGAGAGAGTACCGGCGACGGGCGAGGGGATCTCGGCGTCAACTTTGTCGGTTGAAATCTCAAAGATCGGCTCATCGCGTTGGACCGTGTCGCCTACCTTCTTGAGCCACTTGGTGATGGTTCCTTCGGTGATGGACTCACCCATCTGAGGCATCAAAACTTCAGTTCCCGAACCGGCCGCGGGCGTACCTGGGGAAGGCGCGTCGACTGCTGCTGGCGTGACTGTGTCAGCGGCAGGGGCAGCTGCAGTTTCAGCCTTTGCGGGCGAGGCCGCTGGTGCCGAAGATGAGCCGGCTTCGTCGATGCTGCAGACGACGGTGTTGATCTGGACTGTCGTTCCCTCGGATATCTTGATCTCCTTGAGGGTACCTGCGGCTGGCGAAGGAATCTCCGCATCGACCTTGTCGGTCGAGATCTCAAAGAGGGGCTCGTCCCGCTGGATGGCGTCGCCTGGCTTTTTGAGCCATTTTGTAATGGTGCCTTCGGTGATGGATTCGCCCATCTGGGGCATAACTACGTCAGTCGGCATGAATATCTCTTCTCCCCTGATCTACAGGTGCGGTATACAAGTGCGAGCGGCGAAACTGCCTGTATCAGCCCGGTCCGCAGTCGGGCACACGCAAATGGGATTATACGGCGGCTGGGTGAAACCTGGCTTCATGGTGCGGTTAGCGAACAGAGGCCAGCTTTCGGGTTTTCGCGCTTCAAACATGCGTGCCCATAAGTTGATCAACGGATTCGCACCAGAGCATCTGCCGTTCAAAGACTCTGCCGAAGTTCCGTGCAGCGGAGTTAAAGGCCGACTCCATCGTCGGCTCGCGGCTGGAATCGGCCTCTATTTCAAGGCTTGTGACCTGTCTATCGGTGAGGCCGCAGGGGATGATCCACTCGAAATCACGTAGGTCCGTGGTTACGTTGAGCGCGAAACCGTGTGAGGTAACGCCCTGAGAGACATGAACGCCAATCGCTGCAATCTTCTTCTCGCGGATGCTGCCGCCAGCCAAAGTCCATACACCGGTCAGCTTGCAGATCCGCTGCGTCATAACCCCGAAGTCGCCGCAGGTGCGGATTAACGCCTCTTCTAATAGACGAACGTAGTCGACAGGGCCCAGATGCGGGCCTTTTTTCCCAGGCAGATCGCCGCGCAGGTCAATGATGGGATACCCGACCAGCTGGCCTGGGCCGTGATAGGTCACATCGCCGCCGCGGTTCACCTCGTGCAGTTCGACGCCCCGTTGCGCCAGTTGTTCGTCGCTCGCAAGCACGTTAGATCGATGCGCATTGCGGCCAAGCGTCAGAACCGGCGGGTGCTCGAGCATCAGGAGCGTGTCGCCGATCAGATTCTGCTTCCGCGCGGCGATGACCTGTTGCTGAATAACGAGGCCTTCGCTGTACGAGACGCGACCGAGATTGAGGAGATTGATATACATGCCTTGTTCGTTGGCGCGTGTAAGAAAACAGCCGAGCCAGATGGCCCGGCTGCCCTCTCAACACCGGTAAAGGCTAGACGTTGACAGCCATCCCTTCAACGCTTGAGAAGCCGTCGAGGAGAGCCTCGGCCACCGTCGGGTGAGCGTGAATGGTAAACATCATCTCTTCAATCGTCGCCTCAAGCTCAATGGCAGTAACAGCTTCGGCGATGATCTCCGTCGCTGTGGTGCCGATGATGTGGACGCCAAGAATCTCGCCGTGTTTCGCGTCGGCGACGACCTTCACGAAGCCATCGTGCGCATCGAGGATCGTGGCCTTGGAGTTGCCGACGAACGGGAACTTGCCGACTTTGACCTGAAAGCCCTTCTCCTTTGCCTGCGCTTCGGTGAGGCCAACGCTGGCAATTTGAGGCTCGCAGTAAGTGCAGCCAGGGATGCGAGTGCGGTTCACCGGCTTGGCGTACTTGCCTGCGATTCGGGCCGCGACCACCAGTCCTGCCATGCTGCCGACGTGCGCCAACTGAGGCAGGCCGGCGACGATATCGCCGATCGCGTAGATACCCGGTTCAGTCGTCTCCATCCATTCGTTGGTGATGATGAAGCCGCGATCCGGAGTGATCTTCACCTTGTCGAGGCCTACGTCGTAGGTTCGCGGGGCGCGACCAACAGCGACGAGCACCTTTTCCGCCTGCTTGGTTTCACTTGTGCCATCGGCTTTAGTGAAGTGCACCGTCACGCCATCCTTATTCTTTTCGAACTTGTCGACCTTCGCGCCAAGATGTACGTCGATCTCGCGCTTTTTGAACAGGCGAAGCAGCTCCTTGCTGACATCCTCATCCTCGGCCGGCACCATACGCGGCAGCGCCTCGATGATCGTCACCTCGGCTCCGAAGCTCTTGAAGATTGAGGCAAATTCGACCCCGACCGCACCCGAGCCCACGACCACCAGCGACTTGGGCGCATCGTCAATCTTCAAAATCTCGTAGTTGGTCAAAATCGTCGTATCCGCCTTGTAACCGGGCAACATACGCGCGTCCGAACCGGTCGCGAGGACAACGTTCTTCGCCTTGATCGTGTCGGTTTTGCCGTCAGCCGTCTTCACTTCAATCGTGTGGACGCCATCCTTTGCAGGTCCGGTCAAACGGCCGTAACCCTTGATGGCATTGATCTTGTTCTTCTTCATCAGGAAGTCGAGACCCTTGGTGTGCCGCGTAATCACGTCATCCTTACGGGCCAGTACGCCCTTCCAGTTCAGCTTCGGGGGCGCCACTTCGATGCCGTAGCGGTCGGCATGCTTCAGGTGATCCCACAGCTCGGCGGAAAACAGTATCGACTTGGTGGGAATGCAGCCCCAGAGCAGGCACGTCCCGCCCAGCCGGTCATTCGCGTCGATCAGCGCGGCCTTCAGGCCATATTGCGAGGCGCGAATCGCGCAGGTATATCCGGCGGGTCCGCCGCCAAGCACTACTAAGTCATAAATCGTATCTGCCAAGGGAACGCTCCATGTAGGTAAACCAACTCAACCATCTTATTCGATTCTTTCGGTACTTATTAGATTCTTGCCCTCTGGAATCGCCAATTTGGCTTGACTTCTACGTCATAATGGAAGTTGTGAAAAAGATGTGGAGAACCAATGGTTAGCAATGTAGCCCGGCTGACAAACGCTTTGCGAAGCAGCGTCTTTGAATCTGAAGATGAGACAGATCCGTCTTCGTCATCGGATCCCACACTCTCCGAAAAGATCGACGCAGTCAGCCGCGATCTTGCCAAAGATGGAGTGGCGCTCTTCACAGATGACCGCGGCCACCGTTTTCGCCTGGTCCGCAAGCCTGCCTAGACCATGAGTGCGCTAGTCGCGGGTTTCCTGCTGATTGGCTATCTGCTTGCCCCCGGTGTCATCTACCGGCTCTTCTTTTCAGCCTATATCCCTGCGAGAAGGTATCAGCGCACCCGTACCGAAGAGGTTGTCTTCTCCCTGCTCGTCACGATGTTGCCCTTCCTCCTCTCCTGGATCCTCTTGGTGCACACACCGTTAGGCAACCTCCCAACTTTTAGTATTGGCTCTACGAAAGCTGAGGCATATCGAGCAGTCTTCCGTTCGCTCCTACCGGGCTCCGACCTCGCAGCGTCGAATCCTCTCGCCGTTCGCGCTAATCTCTCCGATGCCTACCTGCGTGCCTTCCTGGAGCAAGGCCGCTTTATCTCTCTCCTGTGGCTCTTCTGCGCAGTCGAGGGGTGGTTATCCGGTCTCATCGTCTCTCGCTACGGAGAGTACAACTCCAACCAGCCCGTACAGCGCCTTCTCAAGCGCTTCTGCGACGACTTTCTCCTTACCTATGTCTCCGAGTGGGAGCTCCTCTTTACCACGCGCTCTCTTCCGAGAAGCCAACAAAACTTTGACGTCGAAATCGATGCCCTGGCCGCGGACATTCTCTATCGCGGTAAGCTGGTCGACTGGTTCCTCGATCAGGACGGTAAGCTCGAAGGCATCTTCCTTGAGCGCGCAGCACGCTACCAGCAAAAGGAGTTGGAACGCGACCGGGAACATGGCAAACAGAAGCCCCGCGAGAGTTACTGGCGCACCATCCCCGGAGCAAAGCTCTATCTCGTCGCCAGCACCATCGCAAACTACAACATTCGTTACGTGCCGCCCTCTCAGTCAGACAGCACACTGGCAGAGCTTCGCGCCCGCTTCGGCAACGATGCGATCATCACACCTCTGCCGCCTGAGTCGGACGACGAATCGACTGATTGAGTTGGCGAATAAATCAGTATCCTCAAAAGATCTTCCTCGCTGAACGGAAAGGCTTCGGTATGTTGCGAAACATTGTTATTGCTGCAATCCTGTCTGCTCTTCCGTCTTGCCCGCTCATCGCTAACGCCCAACGGGAAGCTCAAGCGAAGATCATTCTCGACACAGATGTTGGCGACGACATCGACGATGCCTTCGCTCTTGATCTCGCATTCATCAGTCCAGAGGTTCAAATCCTTGGCATCTCCGCAGCGTGGGGCGACACTCCCCTTCGGGCACGTATGCTTGATCGCATAACCTGCGAAATCGGTCGAACAGACATTCCGATTCAGGTTGGCTCTGCGACGAAGTCCACGACTCCCTTCTCACAAAAGCCTTGGGCTGAGCTGGGCATCGAGCGCCACCACAGCGATGCCGTTACCTTTCTGCTCGATCAGATCAGACAACACCCTAACGAGATCACGCTTGTTGCATTGGGCCCCTTGACAAACATCGGCGAAGCCATCGACCGCGACCCGCACACCTTCCGCAAGCTGAAGCGCGTCGTCATGATGGGCGGCTCCATCTATCGCGGCTACGACGATCTTGGCTACACCAAACCCCACGGTCCGGACGCTGAATACAACATCGCCATGGCCCCATCCGCCGCGCAAAAACTCTTTCGCTCCGGCGTCCCCATCTTCATGATGCCGCTCGATTCAACGCAGCTCAAATTCGACGAGACCAAGCGCGCTCTCCTCACCACAATGAGCACCCCAATGACCGACAGCCTGCAGCTGCTCACCGCAGAGTGGCAGCGAACCACAGGCCAGAGCGCTCCCACCATGTTCGACGCGGTCGCAGTAGCCTACGCCGTCGACCCCGCCACCTGCCCAACCACCCCTCTTCACATAGAGGTAGACGACAAGGGTTTTACCCGTCCCACGCCCGGTGCACCAAACGCGCAGGCGTGCCTTGAGCCGAAAGAAGACGCCTTCTTCAAACTTCTAATCCCGCGCCTCCTGAATCAGAAACTGGCAGGCAAACAGGTCTGCACTACATTGATCAAAGAATAGCCGCGAGAGAGCGTAAACAGCAGCTACCCCAGCACCTTCGCGGCGTCCTTCGCAAAGTACGTCACGATAAAGTCCGCGCCCGCTCGTCGTATCGATAGCAACGACTCCATCATCGTTCTCTCCGGCTCCAGCCATCCACGCTGAAACGCAGCATGCAGCATCGAGTACTCCCCCGAAACCTGGTACGCGCCCATCGGCAGATCGTATCGTTCTCGCGCAGCACGGATCACATCGAGATACGGCATTGCAGGCTTCATCAGCAACATGTCCGCGCCCTCTGCAATATCCTGATCGATCTCACGCATCGCCTCCCGCAGATTCGCCCCATCCATCTGGTAGCTCCGGCGATCCCCAAACTGCGGAGCAGAATCAGCCGCCTCGCGAAACGGCCCATAGAACGCCGAAGCAAACTTCGACGCATAACTCATCACGGGGATTTGCTCATGCCCACCCGCGTCCAACGCATCTCGAATAGCCTCAACACGCCCATCCATCATGTCCGAAGGAGCCACGATATCAGCGCCTGCCTTTGCCAGCGAAGCGGCCGTCTTAGCAATCAGCGCGACACTCGAATCATTTTCAATCTCGTAATGATCACCGTCTCGTGCAACGACACCACAGTGGCCGTGTGACGTGTACTCGCACAAGCAGACATCCGCAATTGTCACCAGCGAATCGAGCGCTCGATTTTTCTTCATCATTCGCAGCGCCTGTTGCACGATGCCGTCTTCAGCCCAGGCACCAGTCGCCGCTTCGTCCTTCTCCGCGGGCAGACCGAAGAGCAGCAGCCCACCCAGCCCAAGCGAAGCGCACGCCTCCGCCTCTCTCACGGCTTCGTCAATTGACAGATTAAAGACCCCGGGCATCGAACTGATCTCTTTGCGTACTCCTTCCCCGGGGCAGATAAACAGCGGGTAGATGAGCGCGCCGGGGTACAGATGAGTCTCACGAACCAGCGACCGCATCGCCTCGGTACGACGCAAACGGCGCAAACGGGTAACAGGAAAGTTCATGCTTCCAGTTTACGTCCACCGCTCAGCTTTGGTCTGCGATCGCATCGTACTCGAGCCCTGAGGCCCCTGGAGCCAGCACCCAAAGCGTATAGATCCCCAGCGCTGTGCCGAAAAGTGGCTTCAGCAGAGTTAAGATTCCGACGACGATGGCGAGCGTCCTCCCCCACGGCCGCCGCGTCAGTAGGCTATAGCCAACCAGCACAGCCAGCGCAGCCGCCACCACCGTATAGACCGCGATCAAGGGTAGGAGCGCACCCACCCAGGCTGGGCCATGCGTTCCAAAAAAGTGATCGTTGAGCGGCCAATCGAACCCGCCGAAGTTTCGGAACGCAAATGCCCGCAAAAAGAACATCCCCATCAACCCGCCGATAATCCGATACGCTCCAAAGACACACCAAAGCACTCCGAGCGTCTGCAGATTCCGCTGCACGCGCGGCGCCAGCATCGGCACTGGCGGCTGCGGATACGCCGCATACATCGGCTGAGTAGCGACTACCTGCGCTCCGCATCTTGAACAAAAATGAACACCATCCGCTACTGAAGCACCACATCCCTGACAGACCATCTCATACCTCCGACGACTCAAGGCGCCTTGCCCTGCGCTCACATTGCTACGCATAGGTTCGGTCGGCAGTTCCCTGCGAGGGTACGATAAAAGAAGTGAATTCACCAGAACTATTGCCGATCATCCCCTCCCCACTCCGCGAAGCAAGCACAGCCGCGCTGGAGTGGCCACGCCTCCGCGAGAACATTGCCGGCCGCACCTTCTCTCCTCTTGGCCGCGCCTGGATTCTCGCCCTCGAACCCAGCGCCGACCTCGCCTGGATCGACCAGCAGCAGCAACGCACTGCCGAGATGCGCGCCATGCTCACCCGCGGCGGCAGCTTTGAGTTCCGCGGCCTCTTCGACCCCACCGCACTCCTCGATAAGGCCCGCATTGAAGGCGCAGCTCTTGAGTCCACCGAGATTCGCGATCTACTCGCCGTAGTCGAACGCGTCGCTGCATGGCGCAATCTCATCGATCCGCCGCCCAACGGCACTCGTTATGAGTGGCCAGGAATCGCCGCACTCTCCGAGCCTCTGCTCGACTACGACCTCGCTCCTTTGCTCCGTCTCCTTCGCGGCAAGATCGAACCCGATGGCAGCCTCAACGACGACGCATCCCCCGAACTCAGTCGCATTCGCCGCGCCATGGAGCGCCAGCACCGCGCCATCGAAGCCAGCCTCCGCCGTTCTCTGCAGAGCCTCAGCGAAGGCGGAAGCACTCAGGATGACCTCATCACCATCCGCGGCGACCGCTTCGTAATCCCCGTGAAGTCCGAGTTCAAACGCAAGGTTCCTGGCGTCATCCACGGTTCTTCTTCCTCGGGTCAGACAGTCTTCGTCGAACCCCTCGAAACCATCGAGCAGAACAACCAACTGGTCCGACTGCTCGACGAAGAGCAATCCGAGATACACCGCATCCTCGTCGCAATGACGCACGCGCTCCGCCAAAACTCTACAGCGATTCACCTCGGCGCCTGCATCCTCGCCGAGGTCGAATCCCACAACGCCCGAGCCCGTTTCGCCGAAACCCTCAACTGCTCCCGCCCCATCTTCACGCAGGAGCTCTCCCTCACCGCTGCCCGTCATCCATTGCTGGAACTACGCATGCGTGCCGACGCGCTGGCCCAGGGCAACGACCCTACTACGCCGGTCCCACTCACCATCATCCTTCCGGCCGACGCCAAGCAGCTCATCATCAGCGGCCCCAACACCGGCGGAAAGACAGTCTCGCTCAAAACCCTCGGCCTTCTCTCGCTGATGGCTCAGGCCGGCATCCCCGTTCCCGCAGAAGAAGCAAAGCTCCCGCTCTTCCAAAGCATCTACGCCGACATCGGCGACGCTCAATCGATCGAACGCAACCTCTCCAGCTTCTCCGCTCACGTCGTCAATCTCGACCGCATCTCCCGCGAAGCAACAGCCGACTCCCTCGTCCTTCTCGACGAACTAGGCTCCGCCACAGACCCGGAAGAAGGGGCTGCTCTCGCCGTCGCCATCGCAGCTCATTTTCTAAAGCTCAACGCCTGGTGCTGCATCACGACTCACCTCACCTCGCTCAAGGTCTACGCCGCCAATCACACCGGAGTCCTCAACGCAGCCGTTGGCTTCGACCAGCAAACCCTCACCCCAACTTACGAGCTACGCCTCGGCGTCCCCGGAGCGTCCGCCGGCCTCAACATCGCAGCCCGGCTCGGCCTTGCACCCGACATCATCACCGCTGCCCGCGCGAAAATGACCACGCAGACCGCAGACATCGGAGCTTTTCTCGATCAACTTCACGACCAGCTCACCGCAGCAGCCGCCGAACGTGAAACCATGCAGCAGCGCGAGCGCGAACTCTCCCGCGAAAAAGCTCGCGTCGAAGTCGAAGGCCGCGTCGAACAAAAAGCACGCACCAGAGAGCTCGAAATCAAGCTCAACTCCCTCATCGAAGACTTCGCCTACCAGCTCCGCGAAACCGTCAAAGCCATCGACGACAAAGCACTCGCGCAAAAGATCGCCCGCGACTCCGATCGCCGCATGGCAACCCTTCGCCGCGAGTTCTCCGAACAGTTCAACTCCACCGTTGTAGCCCACTCAACCCGTGCAGACAAGAACGACCCCGCCGCTCAACCCCACATCCCAAAAGGTATCAAGGTTGGCGACCTCGTGAAACTCAAGTCCCTCGGCCGACAGGCGCGTGTCGACCGCGTCATCGATGCAAAGAACTTCGAAGTTTCCATGGGGCCGATGAAGATGCGCGCCGCCATCGTAGACATCGCCGAAGTCGAATCCATCAAAGTCGTCACGCCCCTCGAGGCCGCACGCAAACGCGGAGGCATCACCGTCGCCACAGCCAACAACGACACCGACTACATGACCTCCGAGATCAACGTCATCGGCCGCACCGCCGACGAGGCTCAAACAGAAGTCGAACGCTTCCTCGACCGCGCCTTCCTCGCCGGTCTGCCTCGCATCCGGATCGTCCACGGCACCGGCATGGGCGTTCTTCGCCGCACTCTGCGCGAATACCTGCGCAACCACCCTCACGTAACCACCGTCACCGAACCGCCTCAAAATCAAGGAGGACAGGGCGCAACCGAAGTCGAACTACGCCAATGACGCATATGCACCGTTCAGCGAATAAATTGCTCAATGACGTGACAGACTTAAACAAGTAAAGGACTGTTTAGCCTACTCGCCAAACTATCCTTTACTCTCCACACTCTACGGCCGTATGCTCTTTCAAACATATTCTGGCCGGATCGAGCATGAGCTGGTCACAGTAAGAGCTTTATCTTCAGTCCCGCGTTTTTCATGGGCTCGAGGAAATCAAGCATAATTTGGCCGAGACGTCGGAAATCAACCATAACCTGGCCAGGAATTCTGGACACTGGCGCGTTTATGACGACCAATTCGCCGCCTGCTGGTGGGCTCGCACGATCGTGGAATCGATCATCAGGTACAGGTTCCTGCGATCAGCCACCAGGTCGCGGAAGACCTTCTCCCACACCTCGCTTGCCGACCAGCGGCTGAACCGCTTGTGCACGCTCTTGTACTTACCGTAACGCTCGGGAAGATCGTGCCAGTGAGCCCCGGAACGTAGCACCCAGAGCACGCCGTTGATAAGGTTATCCGTCGCCGTCCGACCTACAGTCTCCACACGATCAGGCAGCAACCCCTCAATCCGAGACCACTGCACATCACTCAACTCATACCTGCCCACGCCCATGAAGACATAACAACAAATCAAAACGCCACGCAAAGTCTATATGTCGATACCGCCTAGATTTGATCACGACCCCATGTTTTCGAGGCATCTTCGAAGCTGGTGTGAGTGACATCCTGGATCACCTGCTGCTCGACCATGATTCCGCCGCCCGAGTAGCTGTACCGTGTGCCGGGAGGGGATGTCAGACGGACCGCGTGGTGTTTTGACGGTGGCTTACCATCCAGCGTCTCGATCAAGGTGGGGACACGCTCCTGTGGCATGAAATCGGGAAAGCCACCAACGTTGAAGCCGGAAGTGTGTGACATCAGCATCCGCAGCGTCACATCGGGATTGGGGATTTCCTTCGTCGGAGGAACGTGCCAGCTTGTGAGGTAATTATCAACATTGCGGTCGAGGTCTAATTTTCCGGCAGCTACCATGCGCAGGATGATGGTCGCGGTGGCCACCTTGCTAATCGATCCGGCTGAGAATAGCGTGTCGGCGTTTACTTTCCTGTCGCTATCTGCCAACAGTACGCCGTAGCCAGTGATTTTTACTACCTTCCCGTCCTTGAGCACTGCTACGGCCACCCCAGGAACGTGGTAATACGCCATGCGTTCGCGCAGCGACCAGTGCGGCACCGGCTTGCCAGATTCGACGACGGCAGGACGAAGTCCATTCTCCCAAGAGCCCCCTGCAGGGGAGTCCGATGCGCTCGCGGAGGATGCTGCCCAAAAGCCCAAAAAGCTGATCGTGATTAATAGTGCCACGGGTGACGTGCGCCTGGATTTCTTATGAATTGCCATGCAAAGAGTTTCTTAAGATGATGTGCACTACATGCCGAATCTTGCTGATATCGACCTTCTGAAGAGGCTGCGAAATTTGCGGGTTCGTGCTTGGAACAGCATAAAAAATCAACCATAATTTGGCCAAATGGCCAGAATATGGTTGATTTTGCATCGTAGTCGTTTTCTCTTAGATCAGATTCTCATCGGCATCAGGATGTACCTGTATTTCACATCCTCATTCGCATCTTCGGGACGCATCTGTCCGGCGCTCTGCGCATCCTTGAACTCCAGCCGAACCTCACCCGTGTTGCCGATCGCCTTCAGGAAATCAATCAGGTACTGGCTGTTGAATCCCACCACTAACGGATCGTAGTTGTAAGGTGTCTCGATCGTGTCTTCCGACTCACCTGCATCTGTGCTCGAAGACGAAAGCTTCAGCTCATTCTGCTCCAGCCGAATCTTGATCGCGCCACTCCGCTCGTCCGCAAACTGCGCCACGCGCTGAATCGAACCCATCAGATCTTCGGAACGAACAATCACGAACTTGTTGTTATCCCGCGGCAGCACCGCCTCATAGTTCGGGAACTGCCCAGTCAGTTTGCGGCTCGTCAACACCCGTCCACCCACTCTGAAGAACAGCGTCTGGTCATCATCGCCAAACTCTAGCGTCTCCGCCTCCGTCGCGCCCAGCAAGGAAGAGAGCTCACTCAAAGCCTTGCGCGGAATCAGCGTCTTCTTTTCACCCGACACGCCATCCAGCGTCTCTCCCAGCTTTTCGATATGCGCCAGCCGGTGCCCATCGGTCGCTACCATCGCCATGCTCTCTGCTTTCAGAACCAGCAGCGCGCCATTCAGCGTGTAGCGAGACTCTTCGTTCGAGATCGCGAAGATCGTCTTCGACACCATGTTCTTCAGCGACGGCACCGAGATCTTTACCGCCCCACTCGCGGGGAACTCAGGCACCTGCGGAAAATTAGCCCGCGCCATCCCAACCATCTTCGTGTTCGACCGACCCGCCCGGATCTGCACCCAGTGGTTGTCCATCAGCTTGATCGAGATCTCGCCCTCAGGCAGCAGCTTGATGTAGTCGTACAGCTTGCGTGCAGGAATCGTGCAAGCTCCGGCCTTCTTCACCTTGGCCGCGCAACTCGTTCTCAGGCTCTGGTCCAGATCGGTCGCGGTAATCGTCAACCGATCGCCGCCCTCGCCCTGCGTCGCCTCAAACAAAAAGTTCGAAAGAATCGGAATCGTAGTCTTCCGCTCGACCACGCTCTGCGCAGCTGTCAACTCTCGAAGCAGTTCTGCACGGGATACTGTGATTTCGAGGTTGCCGGTTGGGGCTGCGCTCGTCTCGATCGGCAAAGTCATCTCGGGCTCCTGGGTCGCACTGGTCACAGTTTTGTCTCCGTCTTCGTAGTTGCTGCTGGCCAAACTTTACACCGAATTGAACTCTCGATGCATCTTTGCCGCTCAGCGTCTGCTTGATTCTAGGGTTGAAACCGCCTCCAGTGCGACAGATTTCTTTGTGGAAACCAAGTTCGTTGTGTGCGACGTCGAAACCTGCCACCACTTCCGATCAACGCTTGTTACTGCTTCTAAGAAACAAGAGAAAAGACACAAATACTTAGTAGCAGTAACCGTTCTCGCTTGAAAAGTGGATATCTCTCCCATCGAACTGATAAATATACATTTACACCCCTGTCCTGTTTTAGAAAACCGGCCGCCCAAAAACGCATGATCAGGAAGAGTAGCCCTCGCGATAGTCTCAACGATCCTCTTATCCCACTTCTTCACAGTCGCCGATCCCAACTCTTGAGAAGACTCATCACCGTCCGTGGGAATGTTCACCAAACAAAATAGAATGAGTACCTTACCCCAACCACTTTTTTCACAACTACGTCTCATGCCAGAGGATAATCAGTCCCGAACCACAGGAGCCCCAGCATGAAGATCGCTCTCTTCGGAGCCAGTGGCGCCACCGGAAAACTCCTCACCCAGCGTTGCATTCGCGTTGGCTACGAGGTCACAGCTCTGTTCCGGTCGGACCCACCGTCACATTTCCTGTTTGCTCGCCCGGTGTCCCCTGGCGCACCACAACCACTGAAGTTCAAGATCGTCCGAGGCAGTCCCTTTGATCTCGCCGCAGTACGGGAGACCATCACCGATGCCGACGTCGTCCTTTCTGCGCTAGGCGCAAACTCCCTCAGAAAGGAAGATGTCCTCGAACGTGCCGTACCCAAGATCATCACTGCGATGCAGGAGACGAGCACCCAGCCAAAGCCCGTCCGCCGCATCATCGTCCTCGGTTCCGCAGGCGCGCTCCCCTCCTCGCTCGACAAGCAGCCCGCCTGGCGTCGCTGGATCGTCCAGAACATCGTCTACAACACCTTCCTCAAATACCCGGTAGCCTCACAGATCTCCCAATGGGACAACCTCTCCCACAGCAGCCTAGACTGGACCATGGTTATGCCACCGATGCTCACCAACACTCCAGCTCACGGCTCCTATCGCATCGACGGCGAAGCCCTCCCCCGCAACGGCAGCCGCATCTCCCGCGAGGACGTAGCCGACTTCATGATGCAGCAGATCACCAGCCTCCAGTGGCTCCGTAAGGGTGTCTACCTTACCTGGTGATAACACGCGGAACCAACCATGCGTAATCGACGTACTCACGCCCACAGACCGCAAACGAGGAGGGTTCCAATGATCCCGCAGCTTCAGACGAAACTCCGCGCTTCGATCCTTGCTGCATTCCTCTTCCCTTCAATCCTCGCCACCGCGCAGACGCCTGCAACCGACCTCAACACCAACTTCGTAGGCAAATGGACCGGCCAGCTCGAATACCGCGACTTCCAGAGCAACGCCCAGGTCTTCCTTCCCACCTGGCTCACCATTACCGAAACCGCCGACCACAAAGCTCTCCAGTTCAACTATGTCTACGACGACGGCCCATCCAAGACAGTCCGAGAACTCACCATGGTTGCCTTTTACCCGGCCGCCGCAAAGATTACCTTCACCTCCGACCGCGAAAAATCCAGCGACACCTACACCATTCAAGGCCTCGATGACTTCTCAAAGACCGGACGCGGCACGCTCATCCTCATGGGATCGGGCAAAGAGAGCGACAAACCTATAGACGTTCGCATCACCCTCACCCTACGCCGTAACCTCTACACCTACCGCAAAGAGACCCGCCAGCGGGGCGAAGACTTCAAGTTTCGCGACGCGTATACCTTCACCCGCGCCGAACCGCCCGCATCGCAGTAGGCATTTGCCAACGTAAAACGCATTACACGACTAATTGCGCGCTGTCTCGGTCGCCCCCGCCACCTTCACCGCATGTGCCAGCTCCGGCCGCTCACTCGTCTTCCCAAAATCCGTCTGCCGAGCCGCCGCAGCATAGAAAGCCCGCGCGTCCTCAGGCTTCCTGTCTTCCTCCGCAGCCATCCCCGCGCTCAGCAGTCCGTTCAATCGGTTCGGACTCAGCTTCAACGCCATCTTGTACTCCACCAGCGCCTCTTCTGGCTTCTTCTCCATCATCAGCAGATCGCCCAACATCTCCCGCGCTGGAATATCCACCTCACCCTGCCCCAGCTTGTCCTGCTGATCCGCCGCCTTCCGCATCGCCGCCACTGCTTCCTCGGGTTTGTTCTCCGCAAACGCCTGCCACCCCACAATCTCGTTCCGCTCCACCTGGGTCGATTCGATATAAGCCGCATACGGCGACTTCTTCATCGCCTCAACGCACTTGTCGTACTCCGCCAACGCTGATGCAGCCAGCTTCGGATCCTTCAGATGTCCCGCCGCAACACCCTGCCCCCAGTACGTATCGAACTTCACAAACTCCTTCGAACCCGGTGCAGGCGTCGCCACCGCCAGAGTCTTCCAGTCATGCATCTCGATCCCGTACACCGCACGCACCTCGTTATCCAGGCGATTCCCCGCGTGCTTCATGTCGTCCATTCCCGGCATAGCTTCCATCTTCTGCCCAACCGACCGCATACTATCGGTTAGCTCCTTAGCCTTCTCATCTTGTCCCACCTGCAGGTACGCATAGATCAGGAACTCCTTCGCGTGCATCTGGTGCGCTGCTCCCGGCTGACCCGCGGCCTCCGCCTTCTCCGAAGCCTTCACAGACGCCTCATTAGAATCGATATCCTCCTGCCACATCCCCAGCCGCGCGAAGATATGCCCCGGCATATGCAGCGCATGCGCCGACGCAGGCGCGATCTTTGCATACTCCTGCGCTGCCTGGAG